>LNFM01000777.1_pt1 | contig 75900 bp, 77 predicted proteins | sample 596031 | NCBI WGS metagenome assembly LNFM01 (sample SAMN04254537, study PRJNA301005) | activated carbon metagenome | isolation source: dual media filters at the Ann Arbor, Michigan drinking water treatment plant | place: USA: Ann Arbor
CCTCGTCGATCGTGTCGAGGGGACCATGCACACCGTCGAAGATGGCCAGACTGCGCTTGAAGTGTCCCGTGAGGAGTGCCGCCTGAATGGCCCGACCGTCACCGAACCCGATGTTCAGACTGGGCATGGCAGCCACACCAGCCTGACCCGGGCCATAGCTGTACGCCGGCGTGCTCTGACGCTCGGAGAGATCCGTCGAGAACTTCAGGTCCTTGGCTTCAGCCTTGATCGTGCCGGCCGGGAAGAAGGTCTGGTGCTGAGTCTGGATCAGAGGAGCCAGGTACTCAAGGCTGGCCAGCAGCTCACGTTGCTCGTCGGCCGAAAGGTAGCTGTCCGCGGTGCGTGTGGGGTCCTTCGCTTTCAGCTCAGCGAGCTTGGCTTCCTTGGCGCGCTCATAGGCCGCTTCCAGGAACACAGACTGAGCCTGGGTCGCGTTGATGATCAGCTTGCCGCTCTCGAAGACCGACTCACCCAGAGCCTGGCGGATAGCCCGAGCCATGGGATCCACGAAGAGCAACAGGATGTTCTGCTTCATGTTGGTCAGCTGACCGCGAGACAGGGTGAACTGGTCGGGCCCGAGCTTGGACTTCGGCTGGGGAACGTCCTTGGTCCACATCCCGTTCTTGCCGTTGTTGACCACCGTGTTGGTCAGCTTGTCGAAGGCCTTGAAGAAGCGATCGAACAATCGGCCGGCTTCCTCATCGCTCTCCGTCAGGTTGGCGAAGAAGGACGTGCGGAAGTCTGAACCAGGAAGAGCAGCCTGGCGCTCGGTCACGTTGGACATGCGCTCGTAGATCGTGTCAGCGATCACACCGACCAGCTTCTCCGCAATGCCGGCGTTGCCCGAACCGTAGATCGAGATCGTCATGGGATTCTTCATGACGCCGCGGCCGATGACCAGCTCCTGCGTGCTCTCATCGAAGGTTATGTCGCCCTTGGGGAACATCATCTCGAGCAGGATCGCCATCTGGTCGAACACTTCCAGCACGGCCTTGGCTCGGAAGACTTCCTTCTTCTCAGAGCTCTTGGTGCCGGCGACCAGACCGTCACGGACTTCCTTGAGTAGCTTCGAGAAGGCTTCCTGGCCTTCCTTGTACATATCAGCGCCGTCCACTCCCCGCTGCTCATTCATGGTGCTCGGACCATTCACGATCAGGAAGCGCCCACCCTTGGCCATGTTCTTGAGCTGGGGGCCCGTGAACTCACCCGTGGTCATCAGGTTGATGGCGTTGATCACACCGTTGGTGACGCCGTCGGCTTCCAGAGACAGGCTCGTGCGGAACTCTTTCAGGCCGGCCTCGTTCTCTTCCATGTTGGCTCGACGGGCGAACTCCATGACAGCGTGCAGAGCCACAGGTGTGAGCTCCACCTTGGCTGCCGCGAAGCCATCCTTGATCTGAACCACTGCGCTCACCGGCAGCTTCTTCGTCTCCAGGAAGGACTGGAAGAGCTCGACCACCGGGGCCAAGGACTCCAGGACCTGCTCGGTCTTATCGCTTGCCGCGGCGTAGGGCATCTGATGCACCTTCACGCCCAGGGCCTGTCCGAGAGCCAGCTGAAAGCCACGGATGTGATCCGGGTTGCTGACCAGATCGAGCGTGCTCCACGTCGAAGTCAGAGCCTCGCGCATGTACTTGCTGGCCTGCGGCGTGAACCGACCCAGCATCTGCAGGCGACCCACCTTCGAGACGTTGAAGGCGTAGTTGACCCCGATCTCGGCGACGTCCTTGCCCAGGCTGGCAGCGACGTTGCGGATCTCTTCCATCATGGTCATGAGCTGGATGTGCGCCGACTGGATGGAGAGGTTCTTCCCCTTCATCGACATCTCATGGTTCTTGTTCAGCTTCCGGCCGGCGAGGTCCCCAAAGCCGAAGAGCTCAACGGCACCCATCTCATCAATGGCCGTAAACAGCTCGACCATCGGCAGGTTCGGCTTGAACTCAACCTCGCTGTGCGCCTTGATCTGAGCCCGATCGTCCGGAGTGTTCGGGACCATGGGGTTGTTCATCTGGTGCGTCGCCACAGGCGGCTTGTCACCCAGCGCCGGGAAGAAGGTCACATCCTTCGGCGTGGTGAGAACCACGCGCTCGATCAGGCTAAGATCCTGAGAGAGCGGATTCTCCTTGGGGTTCTGACCCTCCTCGACCAAGGCCGGGAAGGTGAAGCGCGGGTAGCTGGTGGTCTTGGCTCCAATAAGCTTCTGCGCCGCGGCAAGCTCAGCCCGGGTATTCAGGACCTCCGACGTCTCGCCATTGACCTCCTGCTCAATGAGCATTGAAGCCAACTGAGTGCTGTCTTTCTTCGCCACAGTCGGGTCAGAGTTCTCCACAACCACCATCGTCACCGTGGACGGCGTGATCATGTCGTTCTCGACCATGGCTCGGATGAGCTCCTTGGCCACCGCCTCAGGGATGCCCTTCACCAGGGCATCGTCTGCAGAGCTCACCCCACGCACGCCCCAGTAGCTCGAGATCTTGTCAGCGAGTTGGCGTGTGGCATCAGCGGCACCGACCGTGGTGTTCAGCCAGTTGGTGACCCCACCCAGGCCGGCAACCTGATCCTCTGGCAGACCCAGCATCTCGGACAGAGCCTCATTGTCCATCCAGCCACTGCCCGTCTGCTGGCCAGTGAGCAGCCACTGCATGCCGGCGAGAACCGCAGCTTCCATCAGCTCCTGGTTCAGCTTCAGACCATCGCCGACCTGATCAGCGACGTTCAACACCTTCATGTTGTAGTAGGACGTGAAGCGCGGATCGGCTTCGAGCTTCGAGAGGTCGCCCTTGAACCGCTTCTGCAGGAAAGCCTGGAAGTTCTTCTCCATGGTTCGGAGGAGCTTCGAAGCGTCCTTGAGATGCGCTTGGTAGGCTTCGGCCGTCTCCTTGGTCAGCTTGCGGCGGTTGCCCTTGCCGTCCAGGAACTTGGCCAGGAACTTGGCCAGGGACTCCGGCGAAGACAGCGCCTGGAGGATGACAGCCAGGGGAGACTTCACGCCGGCGACACGGCTGAGCTGCTCCTTCGGAAGCTTGAAGGCCTTCTTGAACTGGTTGACGATCTTGCTGCCTTCGGCGGAACCAAGGAGGTCAGGGAACGCCGTGTCGATCGAGATCTTCGGCTCCTCTTCGGCCTTGGGTTCGCTCTTGGCTGCCTTCTCGGCGTCTTCACGCGCAAAGCGAGCGTCAGCCTCGGCATTCTCAGCCAGGATCGCCTCTTGCTCGGCCTTGTCGATGGCCGCAGCTTCCTCATCCGAGACGGTCGAAGCAGCTGGCTTGTTCGCGGTTGTCTCTGCCGGAACATCCTTCTTGGGCTCCGTCTTCGGGGCAGCAGATTCCTCTGTGGTCTCGGAAGCCTTGGGCTTCGCGCCATTAGTCCGCTTGCCGGCCTTGAACTCGGCAGCCACCGCTTCAGGCTTCCCATCCAGACGGGGATCCAAAAAAACGGGTGTGGCCTTCTTCGCACCGAGATCAGGGAAGCCGTCGATCAGCCCGTTGTAGATCTCGACCAGGCGCTGAGCCTCGAGGGCTGTGAGCTGGGCCTGTTCGATGGACTTCGGGTTGGTAGGGTGAACGCCATGGCCGGCCTTGTTCGTGTACCAAGCGCCGACGCCAGGCCGCTTGTTGTAGAGGCTGAGCGCCTGATAGGGGACGTTGGGGCCACCACCCTGCTCGAAGTGCTGGTTGTAGGCCTTGACCTTGTTCTGCATGTGCCGAACCAGGAAGCCGAGTGTCCGCAGCTCCCGCTTGGCTCCAGTCACATCACCTGCGCGGAAGGCATTGGCGATCGCTTGGGCCTGGCTCAGGGCCGAGACCTTGGTGCCCTTCTTGTCGCTGGACAGGATCTCCTTCGAGATGCGACCAATCTGCTTGTTGTGACCAAGGCGAGCCTGTTCCTCGATCGTCTTCTGCTCTGCGTCGAGAAGAGCCTTCACAGCCAGCAGTGAGTTGCGCTGAGCCGGGGTGATCCGCAGCTTGGGCGCATCCCCAACCGAGTGAGCCAGCATCTGGGTGACGGTCTTGAGGTTGGCTCCCTCAGGGCTCACGATTGCCGCGGCCGCAGCTACCTGAGCTGCACGCTGACCTTCGGCTGTCTCGAGAGACGCCGGCGTCACATCCTGGGTGAGCTCGCCCTTCTCCTGCGCCTGGGTCAGAGCCTGCTCGGCCTGGCGCATGGCCTTGATGTAGCCAGGGCTCTTCTGCGACAGGACCGAGGCATTCACGAACCGATCGACGAGGTCCTTGCCTGGGGTTCCGTCCGCCAGCTCAGGACGGATCACACCCATGCTGGCCACACCGTCTTGAACCAGAGTCATGACCTGGGCCGCGTAGAGGATGTCCTCCTTCGGAACCCCCTGGGTCTCACCCGTCTCGATCAGGTTGGAGAGCCGGCCGACCAGGTCGATCTTGTCGGTGGCAGTCTCAGCCGCTGCCAGCACAGAAGCCGGCGCACCGAAGTTCACGAGGTCCTGGTGGTTATAGACCAGGGCTTCCTTGACCTGATCCACGAAGGCATTGCCCTGGGCCTGGACTTCAGGAGTGGCATCCGGAGCTTCGTTGATGGCCTGGCGAACAGCCTGTTCAGCTTCGGGAGTCTGGACCTGAGCGACAGCCTCTTGGACCGCGGAGCGGGCGTTGTCGTTGGACACCGGCGAAGCAGCATCATTGGCTGCACGGACAGCGTCAGCCCGCTCACCGATGCGGTCGATCGCACCCACGGCGACACCAGCTGCACCACGCGCGGCCGCACTCAGAACCCGGGCCGCAGTGCCAGGAGCCTGCATGGTTCCAGCAGCGCCGAAGCCACCCAGAGCACCCAGACCGATCTGCTCACCCACACCCTGACGCAGGGTCCGATTGGAATCAGCCACCTGGTTGGTCGCGGCATTCTGAGCCACGGCACCTGCACCACCCTGCAGAGCCTCTTCGAGAGTCTCCTTGCCGATGTTGGCCAGACTACCCATCAGGTTGGGCACACGCATGGGGTTCATCTGGAACTGGTTCACGAGCCGGCCGGCCGCCAAAGCAGCAGGAGCCGTCAGACCAGCAGCGAGAACACCAGCCCGATTGGCGACAGCCGTCCGAGCTTCCTCATGGCTGAAGTCCTGGGCCCGGAGATCGCGGTATTCCTGGGAGCCAGCACGAAGAGCTTCCTCGCTCATCCCAGCCACTTCGGAGGCAGTCTGCTGGTACCCACCGGCAGCTTCCGTCGCACCGATGCCCAGAGTGCCGGCGTTGCGCGCAATCACAGGAGCTGCCCGGCCGGCGACCTGAATACCCTTGCCGACCACACCAGCAGCACCGAACGAGCCGACGGCATTGGCGATGATGCTGGCTGCAACCGTCGGATCGGACAGAGCACTGCCCATCGTGTTGACAGCTTCACGGCCGATGAACTGGAGGTTCGCGTTCAGACCACCTTCAGTCGGAAGATCCCGAGCGAAGGTCTGCTCATTGTCCCGGGTGTTGAGCTCGTTCCGGCCGGCGAAGGCATCACGACGCTCTTGCAGATCAGGAGACTGCGCGCCCTGGAGGAGATCCGTGCCAGCCTGGACACCCTGAGCCACCGCCACACCAGCAGCTGGATTGGCCAGGCCAGCACCGAAGGCAGCAATGCCACCGAGGCCACTGAACAGGCCCGAACCCACGTCGATCGCCGTGTCACGAATGGCCTGGCCAGGAGTGCGCTCACCAGAGACCGAGGCGCTGTAGTTGTTCGCCGCGGTGGAGAGGTTGGCGAGCATGGCTGCAGCCTGCTCAGGCGGATAGGCTTGGCGGATCTCGTCAGGCGTCATCCGCGCGAGATCTTGCTCAACAGCAGAAGAAGAGGCCAGACCCGCACCAGTAGCGCGAGTAATGCCTACATTGCGGAAGTTGATCCCGCTGAGTTGCTGTTGAATGTCAGTCGAAGCGGCCTGAACTTCTGCCCGCTTTTCTTCACTCACCGAAGGTGCAGTAGAAGCAGCTTCACGAAGCAGATCAACGGCGCTGGACGACATGAGAGCCTCGGTACAGTAAGGGTTGCCGGGGCAACTTACTGGCCGGGTCTATCAAACAGAAGGACAGAGAGCCTCTCTGTCCCTCCTATTCGTCTCAGTACTTGATTCTTCCTACAGCTTAATTTGCAGGACGACGGGCCCGTTCCACCACACCTTGGATCAGTGCCGGACCCATGGTGAGAGCAGCGATGCCTGAGTTGCGAACAGGAGTCGTCCCATTCGCAGGAGCCGCAGCTGCGGGAGGCGAGATCTGCCGAGGCGGTTCATTGGCAGGACCCAAGGCAGCACGCATAGCTCGTTCGAGCTCTTCACGCCGGCGATTGTAGATCCGCTCCTCGTAGCGAACCGAGCTTGCTGCACCTGGATCCACAGCAGCACGTTCACGAGCACGCTGCAGGCTGGAAGCAGCCAGGGCCAAAGCCTCATCAGCAGCACGCAGGTTCGTGCGAACCTCATCCCGCTTGCTGATGGCACGAGCTGTCTCACCCTGCATGCCCTGGCGAATGAGCCTGATGTTCTCATCCAGTGCAGCCTCACGGCGGGTGATGTTGTTTTCCCAGCCAGTCCCGTTCAGGAACTGGGGAACCCAGCTTCCGCGAGAGAGCATCCCGTGCTCGAGAAGCAGCTGAGCAGCCACCGCGTAGTTGCGAGGCAGACCATTCTGGGCCAGGCGATCGGCCACCTCACGAAGCTGAGGCAGAACCACGTCCTCAGGCAGACTGGCGAAGCGAGCATCGCGTCCGCGCAGCGTTGCCAGAGCCGTCGAGACATCACCGGGATTCTCCATCGCAGCCGCATAGCGAGAGGCGACACCGGCCGTCTGATCCAGCTCCTGACGACGTGTGACCCGATCCAGGAGATCCTGAACCTGAGTGCGGTCCTGAACCGTGCGCTGGGTGATTGCCTCCGGCGTCTGGAGATCTTCCGCACGAACCGACCCTTCCGTCCGAGCCACAGTCGCACCAGGCGCGGAGCCAGAGAGAGGAGCTTGGGGCGCAGCCGGAGCCTGACCAGGCGCAACTGTCGGAGTGGCCGCAGCAGCGTTCGCAGTGGGTGCGCTTGTCGGGTTCACCCGGCCGCTGGCAGGAGCAATCTGTCCACGAGCCGCATGCCACGGGTTCTCGATCATCCGCGGATTGCTCTGCGGGTTCTCGGGACGGTTCGGGTTGAAGTCCGGGTTCGGAATGACCGGGCCGGCATTCTCCGGACGGTTGGCATAGGGCACGTTGGCAGGCAGAGCAGCAGGAAGACGAGCCACGGAAGCCGCAGCAGCTTGCTCCGGTGTGCCGTCGATCACAGCGTCACGAAGGGCTACGAGAGCAGCGTTGCGCCCATATCGAACAGGGACAGGCGCAGCTGTACGCTCTGGACCCAAGGTGGCCAGGGCATCCGTAAACTCAGGGCTCGAACGAAGAGCACCCGGGTTCATGCCAGGCCAACGCGCAGCAAGCTGAGCCTCAGCCAGAGCACGAGCTCCGTCGGAGAGATCCATGCGCTGAAGACGAGCCAGGGCCACGACAGGGTTGGTCGCATCATCGAGGGACAGCACAGCAGCTCGAGCGGAGCGGGTGTCGCCCTCACCTTCGCGGCGGTTGTTCAAACCATCTGTCGCATTGGCCAGGCCAACCCGAGCTGTGGCATTACTGATCAGACCACCCGCATTGTTGATGCGCCGGCCTTCCTGAATGAGGGGGAAGCTTTCCTCACTCTGACGGAAGGACTGGTCCTGACCGCGGATCTGACCATCCATGAAGGTGATCCGGCGAGGGTCCATCTCACGGGCTGTGCTCAGAGCCTGCTGGCTCGTCGCTTGGCTCAGCAAGTTGGTGGCTCGACCGTCCAGGGCAGTTGCGGCCGCAGGGGTGAGAAGACCGCGGTTCACGCCATTGAACAGCCGACCATCAGCCTGAGCAGCGCGAAGCTCCTCAGGAGTGGTGAAGTTCAGCGAGTTGTCGATCAGCTGAGCGGCCGCAACCTCTTTGCGGGCCGTGTCGAAACGAGCGAGGGTCTCGGTCAGGCCTGTGCCAGCCCGATCGAATGCAGCGCCGGCGATACGAAGACCATCCATGGACCCACGGAGGTCAGGAGTGGCGACGTTCTGCCAGGTGATGGGGTTGGCCACGGTCGTGATCCCTTAGCGAGTGAGCCGATTGCGGTCGATGTAGCCCTGAACCTGTTCAGCCGACTGACCCTCCATCGCGCCACGAGCACGAGCCCGGTCTTCGATCCGGGTGTTGATCAGCTTCATCTGGTTGTTCAGGTTCGCGTTGGTGGTGCTTCGGACGAAGTCGAGCTGGTTCTTCGCCAGATCAGCCGCCTTGAGACCGGTCCAGAGATTGCCGAGGGAGGTGAGCGTTCCCACGCCGTCTTGGATCGTCGGCAGGTTGAAGCCCAGACCAGTTGCCCCGAGGCCACCTGCAACTCCACCAGTGGTCGGCATTCCGAAGCCAGCCGGCGTGTTGGGACGAGCAGCACCCCAGAGGTTGCTGAAGCTGGCCGGCGAGTAGATCGAATCAGCTCCGGTCGAGAGCAGACCGTCCACAGACTGCATGGTGGGGACGCGAGGCAATGTGCTCATCAGGCCATTTGCCGCGGCTGTAAGTGAGTCACCCATGAGACCCTCCTGACAAAGCTGGGATCAGGTCCCAGGGAGTTGGTTGTTCAACGTCACTGTGGCGAAGTTGGAGACCAGTTCGGTGGACAGTGCTGCAATGTCACTGCCGGTCAGCAATGTTCGCCCGAGGAATGTCGCCGGAGACTCCAGGTTGGTGGGCTGGTTCGTGCCTACGAGAGCCATGGGATTGAACACACCCTGGGACTCATTGCCGAACAGCTCGTCACTCCTGGCGCTGAGCTCCTTACTCAGTGAGATATAGTCCCTTTGCGCCTCTGCTGTCTTATTCAATACGTCCTGAGTGTCGGCTTTCACGCCCTCAGCGTAGGCATTGCCGACCGAACTGGTCATCTTCAGGAGGTTGTCGGCACGGAGCAGGGACTCAAAGCCAGAGAAGATCCCGTTGCCGGCCATGTAGGATGTGCCAACCTGCAGAGCGACAATCGAGGCAATGGCTCCGATGATGGCACCGATCTTGTCCCCGAAGAGCATGGTCGAAGCCCGGGTGATGATCTGGGTCACGATCATGGCAGCCACGGCGTTTGCCACGGCACCGACAATTGCGGCCGCGGTACCGGTGAACCCCAGAGAGGCGCCTATCGCCGAGTTGACTCCCAGGATACCTGCAGAGCTGGCACCGAAGCCGCCAGAGACCACCGTGATGACCACGACAGCGATGACCAGCAACACCTTGAACCAGGAGGACTGGTACCAGCGTTCCTTCACGATCTCGAAGCAGTTGAACACCATGAAGACGCAGGCCGTGCTCATCTGGGTCGCTTCGACCAGGTTCATCCGGCGATAGATGTTCTCGTGCAGCGGGATGATGAACCCGGACTCGTTCCCATCCGAGAGCGCCTGGCCGGCCGAGATGTCCACGGACTTGCCGCCGTAGATCATGTTCCGGTGGTACAAGCCCCAGACCTCGAGCGTGCGGATGGTGTCAGCATCCTCCTGGTACCGGATGCGGATCTTTTCCATCTCCTGGGCGACCGTCGTCACAGTGCCGTCGGTGTGCAGGTCATAGTCGAAGGGCGTGACACCCAGGTTCTCGATCCAGACCTGCCCCTTCGCTGCAAGCGAGCCAGAGTCCACACTCTCCCGAATGCCACGCCAGGAGATGTTCATGTCGTAGTTGATGTCCGGTGCGCCGGCGCTGTTCACTACCACCTCGTAGAGAGGTGGCTCTGGATAGGGGATGCGCTCAGGCTCGGGTGTCCCATAGAGAGGATCACTCGTGAGCTCCTGAGCTGCGCGCCAGGCCTTCCATGCGCTCCAAGATGAAGCAGCTGCAGCCCAGGCGGACTCCCAGCTGGCGTAATCCGAGCCAGAGAGATCTCGACCCAGCATGATCTCTTGGAAGAACTCGTAGATGTAGCGCCGGCAAGCGTTCTCCTTGACGTTCAGGGAGACCCCGAACACCACATAGGCGAAGTCGATGTTCCCCAGGTTCGGGTTGTCAGCGACCTGATCTCGGATCTTCTGGTAGCTGGTGTTCAGCCCTCGACGCAGACCCTTGTCCACGATGTCACGGAGCTCGGGCGAGACTTCGATGAAGTTGTTGCTCAGACGGATCGGCATGTAGGGCAGGAAGGTTCCACCCACCCCAGAGGGGTTGAACATCGCATCGAGCGCAGGATTGCCGGAGTCCCGCTTGTAGATGAACACCTTCATGTTCGACCAAGCCCGGTTCACGATCCGCTGAGTGTCCGTCCGGTAGGAACGAACCAGCTTGATCGTCTCCACAGAGGTTGTGGTGGTCGTGGTCTTGGTGACCCCACCGGCGATCGTCTCAGTTGTCACCACAGGTGTTCCCGCGGTGAGCTGAGCAACGGCTGTCTGCCACTGGGTCGTGATCGTCCGGATCGAATAGGTCTCATCAGTGGGCCCTGGAACACGACCCATGAAGACCGTCTTCTCGTACTGGTTCATCGTCTCGGAGTAGCTCGACGTCACGAAGCTGTTGGTGTTCGTCACCTCAGCCGGCCGACCATCCGAGTAGGTCACCACCTGGTTCACATAGGTGTAGAGGTTGATCGGTGTGGGCACGCTCGAAGAGGCAACGAGCGACATCCCCGTCGTCGAAGGGAAGGGCGCACCTGTGGCGAGCGTGACCAGGGAGCCATAGACGATAGGCTCGATCGAGCTTGGCTCAGCCAGGGTGTACCGCGCATAGATGTACTTCGAGCCAAGAGCGAAACCAGCCGGCGTGAAGCTGTGAGTGGCCGTGCCTCCACCGGAGGGGTACACCACGTCGATGATGTTCGCTGACTCATCGAAGTTGGCCATCCAGCTGCCATTCACGAGATCCGGATGAGCATCGGCCATGTACTGGTCAGCCCAGTAGGAGTAATCCGGCACACCGATTTCGGATGTCTGAATGACCACTTCTTGCCCAGCAGCATGCGGGATCTGAGCGGCGAGCACTGCATTGTTCAACGAGTTCCCAAGACTCAAGGAACTCGCATTCTGACCCATGGCAGCACTTAGACCTCTGGTTCGTGCCCAGCGACCAAATGAGCGTAGCTTGATTCCAGAACCACCGATGTAGCTCTTCTGGAGAGTCTCGGAAATAGTCAGGCCCTGCTCGTTCAGCACGCCACCAAGAACAGTAGTCTTCAGGAAATTTGGACGTTTATCCACATCGCCGGCCATGTTGTACACGACCGACGATACCTGAATTGTCTTCTTGGGGCTGAACCAACCCATGATTACAGCATGCCGTTTTCGGTGCGGATCTTCCGCATCACCAGGTTCACAGCATCGTTGTTGATGTTGGCCGGAGGCACCAGGCCCTCGTCCAGCGTCTTCTGGGTGATCCAGGTGTCAGTGAACAGCTTGGCCGCCTTGACCTCACTGTCACGCTGATACGAGACCACCTGCTGAGCGTAGAGCGCCTTCTGCGCCCCACTCACACCGGCGACGATTCCACCATCGGAGCGGGTATCAGCCGTCTGTGCGCGCTGCACATTCGTCTGCTCCTGGATCAGCATGAGCTGGGTCGGCATGATGTATGTGCGAGTGTAGGCCTTACCGGCCGTGTCTTCGATGATGCCCGCGTTGCGGCTCGACTCAGTGAGGACCTGACTCGGAAGAACTGTAGAGAGCGTGTAGCTCTTGATGTTGTTCTCAATCTCCTTGCCGGCGATCTCAGCCGTGAGCGCATCGCGCTGCTTCGGCAGGATCTGAGCCAGGTTGAACTGAGCAGCCATCGTATCGAACTGCGCCTTGTTCAGCATGACGCGATTGGTCTCGAGCTCGACACGGCCGTTGACGGCGTCGATCTGCGCTCGCTGGGCAGCCCAGAAGGCCTGCTCCTTGCCGAGAGCGAACTGGATGGCGCTGTTGAGCGCCATCTGCGTCATGTCAGTGTAGGCCTTCGTGTACTCGGAGCCGGTGATCCGACCCTTCTCGTACTCAGCCTTCAGATGGTTCGAGAGTGACGCCATGATGACGTCGAAGATGCCTGTCCCATTCACGGTCTTGGTGGTGACCGTGGCAATCTCCGGGCCCGAGACCTTGGCGTACATCTCGTCAGAGAGGCCGGCCGGAACCTGCAGGAGAGCATCGTTCAGAGGAACAGTGGGAGTCGCATAGGGCGTAGCCGAAGTGGCCGCCCCAACAAGCGCACTGTCTGTGGTGAGAGTCCCGCTCATTGGGGCAGTCCTTCAGTTGGAGTTCAGTCGTCGGAGCCAAAGAGGCCAGCAGCAGCCTGGGCCGCAGCCAGTTCCCGGAGCTCTTCCGTCGTCAGGGCCGGCAGCTCTTCGAGAGCGAACTCACGCACCCACTTCTGGCTGATCTGCGGCACGCCGTTCGGGCCACGCTTGCTGCGGATGTCCAGGAACATGCGCTCCTTGAGCACCGTGTAGATGCAGTACGGCACATGGTAGCCGTCGTCGGTGACCTCGCCGAAGGGGATGAACTTCTGGACGGTGCCCAGGACCTCGTTGGAGACCGTGATCAGCTCGCCCGGGAGATCCTTCTTCTTCGGATCCAGATTGGTGATGCGGAGGCGCACCAGCTTCATCTGCTCCTTCATCAGGTACTCGCGCAGCGTGGGCGTGCGAGCATTGGCCGGCTGAGGCTCGGTCTGGCCGATGAGCGGGTTCGGCGGGTTCATCAGGGTGGAAGCATCGCTGGCCTGGTTCTGGGTCTCGGCCGGCTCTTCCTCGTCGTTCAGCTTGGCGTTGATCTTGGCGACCAGAGCGTCCTTGCCGATGTTGTTCGAGAAGTTGATGCCCATCAGCTTCGCACGGGCCTTGAGGAGGGTCATCTCGTCAACGGGCTGCTGCTCGGTGGAGCCAGTCCCGGTGTCGTTGGATTGCGCGTTCATGGGAGTCTCTGTGTGCTGTGCGTCGCTATGAGCGAGCGATGAAAGAGAAGAGGGGAAGGGACTTCTCCCTTCCCCCAATCGACCTGATCAGGATCAGATCGGAGCCACGGTCAGGACCTTGGCGATGCGCTCGGGACGCTTGATCATGATGCCGTAGTACCACTTGATCGAGCTGAACCCGGTTTCACCGTAGGGATCCTCGCGCGTGGCGGTCTCCTTGCCCGGCATCTTGGTCATGACCGTGAACTTCAGGGTCTTGCCGTCGGTCTGGAAGCCGATCGTCGAGAAGCTGTCGTCGCCGATGACCAGCATCGGATAGACGTTGTACTTCTCGGTGCCGCCGACCAGCGTGGTGCGGTAACCCGGGTTGCCCGTGGCGGCAGCGCCGGCACCGGCCCAGTGCAGCATCTCCGGCACCTGGATGATGCGGAAGGCGTCGATCGTGCCGATCTCGCCGTTCATCACCGTGCCAGCCGCGGCATAGTGCTGCACCGCGATGAAGGCCTTCTGGCCGAACAGGTCGGTCATGCCCTTCAGGTGCGGAACCAGCTCCGAGCCGACGAACATCACGCGAGCGGCCGGAAGGGTCTTGGTGTCCTCCAGGCGCGAACCAGTGATGACCGTGGTCTGCTTCGGCGTGCGGTTGTCGTTCAGGATCTGATCCAGACGCATCAGGTTCCGGTAGGACACCACCGAGGCCGGGATCTCCGGGCTTGTGCCAGGCACAGCCGGGGTCACCTGACCCGTCACAGTCGCAGGGCTCGTCGCCGCGCCGGCGTAGAGCGTCACACCAGCCGCCGCCAGAAGATCCTTCTGGAGAGCCGCTTCGGTCAGCTGAACAGCGCCATTCATGAGCTCGCGGCTCAGATGGTCCATCAGCATCTCGTCGGTGTCGAAGTCCATCGACTCCTGGTTGAACTCGTGGAAGAAGCCGAACTTGTGGATCGACCCCTCACGCTGGAGTCGGGTGAAGCCCACGCGGTTCACGCGGCCACCGTTCTCGCCCAGGACAGGCATCTTGCCGGTGATCGTGCCGATGTCGCGGCTCGAGCCGTAGAGGTTGCCGTTGGCGATCGTGGCACCCGAGGCGTCGATGCCCTGGCTGTTCACGTTGCGCGCATCCAGGAGCGGCACATACTCGTAGCACTTGATCGTCTTGCCGAAGTGCTTCGGCATGTTGATCGCCGACGCCAGGGGCATGAAGTACTGCTCCTTGCGCGCCGTGATGATGGCCTTCTTCAGGTAGTGGAAGGTGGCGAGCTGGCTCGAGCCCTCACCATCAATGTCCGACTGCGTACCGGACGCAGTCATGGACGGGGCATTGTAGTTCAACATGACACGGTCCTTTCAAGAACCAATGAGGAAGGTCAGGGACTGATCCCGGCCTGCTTCATGAACTCCTCATCGCTCATCGCCAGAGGATTGATGAACGGAGTTCCCTTCGGCGGCGTGGACCGCGAAGTCGAAGCAGCAGCAGCCTTGTCGCTGTTGACGACGGTCGGCTTGGGAGCAGCGACACGAGTTGCAACCACCTTGGGAGCAGCGACACGAGTTGCAACCACCTTGGGAGCAGCCGCAGGAGTTGGTGTGGAAGCAGGCGCAGCCGCAGCAGGTTTGATGACGTCGGCGAACTCGTTGTTGTTCGCCATTTCCTCACCAACCAGGCGGTAAGCCTGCAGGAACGGAACTTCTGCAGCGATCGTGCCCAGGGTCTTGCGACGATCCACTTCCGAGTTGATTCGGTCATACAGACCGAGCTCTCGGTGAGCGTGGATGGTCGCCATCGCCTCGGGTGAAGCCCAGAGGTGGTCTTTGCTGGCGTCGTCCCATTGCGTGTTGATGACCTGAAGCGTCTCGAGGCCGGCCGGAGTGGACTTGAGATCGTCCAGCGCAGTCCGAAACTTCATTTCATCGTCACCGACACGGTGAGTACCGCCGCGGTATGTGCTCTCCTTGGACACGTCGATGTCCATGGGATCCAGGCCGGATTCCTTCACGAGCTTCTGGATCGCAGCAGGGTCTCGCTTCTCGATGTCGATCAAGAACTCGAGTTTGCTCTCATCCAGGAGACCGCTCTTCTCCAGCATCATGAGCACCCGTCGATGGGGAGCGAGCTCCTGCATCTTGCGGGTGTAGTTCGCGCCCTGCTGCATCAGGCGGATGGCTTCATCCGGGGACTTCAGCTCGATCATTTTCCCGTTCGCTTTGAACGGGGCCATGATCTGCGTGTAGAAGCCCTCGTAATCCACCGGTTCCCCAGTGGCAGCAGGTTTCTCCTCCTTCGGAGCCGGCGCATCGGCGGGCTTATCCCCACCTTCAGCAGCCTGCTCTTCCGGCTTCGGTTCGGGAGTCCCAGCCTGGTCCTCCGTCGCCTTGGGCTCTTCCGGGTTGGGTGTCTCCTCGCTGGGAGCGCCCTCACCTTCTTCCCCTTGGGCTGCCGCGGCCTTCTCGGCTTCGGTCAGCTCACCTTCTTCGTTGCCGGCCGGGGTCTCTTCCTCGGCGGGCTTCGATTCAGCTGTGTTGCCCTCGGTGTTCTCGGCATTCAGGGCAGCATCGCCCAGAGCCAGGAACTCCTCATCGGACATGGCGAGAGGGTTGGTGGTCATTACACCAGACCCTCATCAGCCTCGGCCCGCTCTTCGGCGATGGCCTCTTCGAGCTCGCTGCGCGTGCGTTCGGCGTGAGCGCCCATCATGTGCGTGACATGCAGGAAGCGCAGCAGGTGACCGGAGGCCTGAGCCATGGCCATCGCATCAGCGCGAGCGGAAGCATCCAGGGCCGGATCGCCGGACTCCTGAACATAGCGAGCCGCTTCATCCCGGCAGAAGCCTTCCAGGATGAGCTTCCGGAAGTCGGGGTTCTGACGAAGCCGGGCGACCATTTCGCGCCGACCGATCAGATCCTTCGAATCCTCGAGCTGCTTCTCAAGGGGAGTCATGGAATAGACTTCAGACATGGCTGAGTGGTCCTTAGTTCATTGGAGTTGAAGGTGAGGGAAAGTTGGAAAAGTCAAACCCACCACCAGCAACTAATCCGGAACTTGTACGATCTTCAACCTTTAACTTGCTACTAATTGCGTTGAATCCAATAGCAGTCTGTACATCGCCCTTCTTCTCGGTATCTTTGAGGGGCTTCACCAGTGCTTTGGTCACCTCCAGCGACTGGTTGCCCTCGGCCTGGCCACGCTGCTTCTCCATGTCACGCTCATGGGTCGTGCCAGTTTCCTGCTCCACATAGTCGAGGTTGGTCTTGTCCTTGATCGCCTTGGACTCTTCAGCCTTGGCCATGTTGAGGGCGATCTTCGAGTCAAGCTCTTGGATCTCCTTCTGCAGCTTCTGGAGCTCGAGCTGCTTCATCTGCTCCACCAAGGGATCAGGCTGCGGCTTGAAGTTGCGAAGCTTCCGAGCCAAGGCAGGCATGCGCTTGAGGTCAGCGATGTCGGCCATCACCATGAACGTCATCTCCGGAGGAGCGTTCGGCCCGATGGTCTGCAGCATCATGCCCAGGTCCTGTGCCTTGGCATTGTCGCCCTCAGCCGTGTCGATGTCGGTGATCAGATCGAAGTTGCCCTTCAGATCCTCACGCTTGACCGTGACGTATTCCTCGTTGGTGACGCGGATGACCTCTTCTTCCGAGAGGAACTCGGCGTTCATGGCGGTGATCTTGGTCGCAACCTTGGTCATGCCATTGGCCAGGCGACGCAGGATGGCTGTCTCGCGCTTGGACGAGGCATCCAGCACACCACGAATGGCCGTGGCCACGTTGCCGTAGGCCTCGCCCGAGAGACCACCAGAGAACGCCTTGACGCCGGAAAGGCTCTCAGCGTCCTGATTCTGCATCATCACCATGTTGAGCGCCGAGGCCGGCAGCTCAGGGTACTTGTGCTCGATGTGGCCGCCGTTCGGAGAGATGGCCGGGTTGAACTCGTAGTCCTCCCCGTTCTCGAACCGCTTCTTGTTCAGAGGGTCGAGCATCCCCTTGGCGAAGCCCTGCTGGCTGTTCGCCGATCGACCCATGGAGTCCACCATGCCGCGGACCACAGCACCCAGGATCTTCTGGTTGTCTTCCAGCAGCTCAGCGTCAGGTTCACCGAAGATCTCGCGCTTCTTGGGCAGATACTGAACCAAGACAAAGGGCAGCTTCCCGTCAGGGAAGGGGTTCTCCTCCATCCGGATCATCACATCACCGATCCAGGTGGCTACGATGGAGACAAGCTTGCCGTCGCCCTTGATGTCGTAGAAGCCCCACCACTCGTGGGCGATCACCTTCTTGCGGAGAGCGTCCTTGTACTGGAAGTCGGTGGGTGTCTTGGTGTCGTGGTCCGGCGTTGTGAGCTGGGTGTTGCCCTCCCAATTCACTCTATCGAGGTTCTTGTACCGCTTACCCTCCTTGAGGAGAGACGCCTTGTTGGTCTCGAAGCTGTGGATAGCGAAGAGCGCCTTGTCGAAGTCACCTCCGCACGAGGGGTCCACATAGAAGTTACGCGGGTTCAGGATCTCGACGGTCGGACGGTTTTCAATGACCTTCTCGACCATCACGGTCTCTTCGCCTGTCTGAACGGCGACTGTGGGAACACCCTGCTCTTCGTAAAGCTTCACAGCCTCGATCAGCTCAGGCGGGTAGGTGCTCTCGAACCCACGGGGATTCTCAGCCTTGGCCGCGATCGCCTGTTCGAGAGCCTGAGCCTGCTCAGGTGTGGTGAGCTCGTAGTGAGTCCAGACAGGAACCTTCTCGGGTACCTTGGTCGTGACGCGGGTCCAACCCACGCGCAGCACAGAGGTACCCTCGTCCACCGTCGAGCGGACGTAGTCGTCGATCAGCTTCACTCGATCGAGCTTGGTACGGAACTGCCAGTTGATGACCAGAGCGTTCTGACGCGCAGCGAGCTCATCTTCATAGGTGGCCGGCTCGATCTTGAAGAGCTTGTCCGCACCGAGGAAAGGCTCACTCAGCGCAGCATAGCGCCACTCAGCCTGGCGTCGGATCAGCTTCGGCTGAACACTGGAACGACCTTTGACCTTCTTGACCGCGGCTGAACCCTTGACGTCCATCAAGTCCTGCCAGTGATTCATGGCGCGGACACGTTCAGCCTGGCTCAGCTTGCAAGCCTCGAAGTCTTCCTTGAGAGCCGCCAGCTTGGGCTCATTGGCCCAATCAGTCAGAGCTTCAGGCTGCTTCTTCCCATTACGATCCAAGGTAAACTGGATCGTCTTCGGTTCAGCTGACTTGTATTGGCTCTCGGACATAACGGACATCCCGCCTTCGTAGTTACGAGCAGATAGCTCTATTGAATGCCCGATCGCTGGCCATGCTATTCATCATGTGCGTGATAGCTGGCTTGCCTTGGATTTCTTCCGAAGCAGTCAGTTGAAGCTCACGCGGGAACTCGGTGACCCGGGGACAGGGGCGCTCAGAAACTACCGGAGCGCAGCCGATCAACGGCACCATCAAGCTCAGCATCCCGAGCAGCAGTTTCGGCTTCATGGCGAAGTCTCTCTTGTCCGTGGGCAGCACGAGCGGCTGCATGGGCCATGGCATCATCGGCAGCGTCTTGCCGGAGCCAGGTGACAACACCGAGCACTAGAGCAGCTCCCAGAGCTGCTCCGATGGCCCAGCGAACGGCAGGGATGGCGAGAAGCGAGATCACGACGGGACCTCGGCCTCAGCCTGTTTCTTCCCGTTGGCTCGGGAGACGATAGTCCAGATCACGCCAGCGAGAGCCAGGATACCCAAAGCCAGAGCGACATACCCACCTTGGCCGATCCAGCGTTGAGCCTGATCCACGGAAGGAGCGTTTTCGATCAGACCAGCGCCGATGCTGCCGACAGTGGCCAGACCCGTCAGGACGCTGCCCTGAATGACGCCAGACTTCGACAGAGGAGCCACAGCGTTCGGGAGAGGCACACTGGCCGGCCAACGAATGCTCGTGACCCTGGACGGGTCGTAGCTGGCGATGCTCACCCGGTTGGACTGGTTCCCACCGAGGATAAGCCACTTCCCATCACGCTGGCCGGCGTAGAAGCCGACATGGCCACCACCACTGCGGGTGAACGTCACGATCGCGCCATAGACCGGCTTCTCGATCGGAATCCCCCAGGACTCATAGGACTTCGCCCGAGCACTCGCTGTGCTGACCAGACCGGCCTTCGTCAGGCACCAGGACACGAAGCTGGAGCACCAGGGGACCTCGTCCTCCTTGGCCTTGAGCGTCGTGATCGCGTGGTACTCGAGAATGCGGGCGTTGTGACTGTTGCCAGTCAGTTCGGCCTGGCCCTGCTCGTCGAGTGCAATCTGCATCCAGCTGGGATTCATCGGAGTTACTCCCTGAAGAACATCTTGATGCCGGTGCCGGCGATTAGAAGCGCCAACACGCCGGCTGTGACCGACTTCCAGACCGTCTGGATCACGGTCTTCTTGGTGTCCCGAAAGACCTCGAGAAGACTGCGAAGTTCCCGCACGTCATTGGCGGCGTCTTCGTCATGAAGACCAATCGAAGCGAGAGCCTTTTTGGCTCCCTCTTCGGCGGCTCGTTCGACCAGCAGTTGGAGAAGTGGGTCGGTAATCCTGTGGTCGGCGATCATTGGAGGATTTCCTGCGCGCGAGTGGGAGAAAGCACGCCAAGAGCAGTCGCCAGAGCTATGAGATCATGGGCTTCTTCGCTGTCGAGATTGGCGCTGCCTTGCGCCATTACCCGCATCGCCCCGGCTTGCATGCGAGGATCAGCGACCCACAACGCCGCCATCTCTTGCGGAGTGAAGCGGCCCAGGAAATTAGTGGCGCTCACCACACGCGGCGAGAGCGAGGCGACGCGGCCTAGCGCCTCGCGCGGGTCCGGGACCATATCAGCAGGCACCAAACCAACACCGGGCGGGTAGGGCAGCGTCTCGGTTGAGCGGATCAGCGCGGTCCACGTCACCGCACCCTGGTATTCGCCCACCACGGGCGGGACGATGCCCAGGATATGCGCGGGCGGCGTGACAGCCGACTCGCCTCCGGCAGGCACCCAGCCGAGCGTGGTCAGGGCCTCGCTCATCGCGGCGGGAGAGCCGTGCCAGTATTGGTCGAAGATGGTCATGTGCGGCTCCTATGCAGCCAGGGAAAGGAATTGAAGCTCAGCGTCGGAGACGCTGCGGGGCAGGACGCGCAGGGTGTTGATGGTGCCAAAAATGCTATCGCCGCCCGGCCCTTGCCCAATATTCAGTACGGTCATTCCTGTAGTTGGGCCGCCAGTAACGGATTGAACTACACCGCCGTTGAGTGAGCCCGCCACGCTACCGTCTCCCCTGATAGTAAGGGCTAGTCGGAAAGGCGCTCCTGCGGTCAGTGCGCCCAAGTCAGGGGCGGCGAGAAACGCCCCGGCATTCTGCCGCCCAATACGCAACGCAGTAGCCGAAGCGCTGTTGTAGGCGACAAACCTATTCGCACTTGATCCATTATCTATTTGGGCGATTGTATGAGAAGTCCCTGAATTGACTTGCGGCATCATGAAACGCCCGACCAGCGTGCAAGCCCCACTCGCTGGGATGCCCAGCGCGGCAAGAGGCGCGGCGGCATTGTCCGCGAGGCGCGTTGTGACGCCGGGGACACTTACGGGTGGGAGGATGGGGGAGGAGGCGAAGGCACCAAGCTCAAGCTGCGGCAGCGCCCGGAAAACCGAAATATCAATCGGCACGCCCGCAGTATAGGGCAGCCGGATGCGGGGCTGTAAAAACGCGGCAGTGGGGGCCGTAATAGTGCCAGTTGACACAAAACGCTGTAGCGCGCCGGTTAGAGCGATTGCCGTGCTCGGTAGGTTTTCAACGCCCGCACCCGCCGCCGTGTTTGCGATTGGCGCCACGGTCAGCGTTACACCAGCCATCGAACCGGCGAAAAGCGAGCAGAATACGGATTGAGTCCACGTTTGCCCTGCGGCAGCAGGGACAGCCATCGTGCTCGTGAAAACAATAGCCATGGCAGACGTTGCGGTTGGTGTCCCGGCGTAGCGGATCACAACGCCCGCCACCCCCTCAACCGTCGCCAGGGAAAGCGTCCGAGTAATGCCGTGCTGCTCAGGAGATCCCCATCCGGTTGGCTCTGTGCCGGGTGCCCCCGCCACCGCCCCCTCCGCGCGAGGATTCGACACGGCGTTCTGCCGCTGCCCCTCCAGCAGAAGCCCCTCGCTGGTCAGGCGCGGGACGTTGTTGCCGAACTCCCGCAGGACGCCGCCATCAAAGACCGTCGCGGCAGAGGCGCGGGAGAAATTGGCGGCGGGATGAAGGTAGTTGGGGCCGACAATACGGATACCGCGTTGCCCGTTATCGTCTAAAAGCAGAAAGCTCATGCGATGGGCCTCGCCACGAGAACAATATCACGACTGGCTGCCTGAATGACCGGAGCAGCGCCTGTGCCCGATCGAACTCGCACACGATCCACACCGATAAAAAGCCGAGGATTAAGGGCAAAGCGCCGAGAAGCGGTCGTCGAGATGGAACCAGCAGGAATCAACACTTCGAGCCCCTGCTCGTCGTAGAGATCTGCCCAGGTAGCACCATTGTTCCGGCTGACCTGAAAAGTAATAGCAGCCGATGTCCAGGCCGCAGGCGTCCACAGGCCCACTGGAACGCTACCATCCAGCGCCGCGGCACCTGTAGCCAATCCAGTGGCGAGCCCACTGGCGATGTTCTGGGTTTGCTCAGAACGAACTGTTTCGGTGCTGACCTGTACTCGAGCTGCGCGAAGCTGAGCATCTGTGAGAGGACCGGCGACATTCACAGGTGTCGCGCGCATTTCAACATTGGTCATCGGACCCGAGACCGGCACAGGAGCAGATCGAAGCTCTTCGTCAGTCAGAGGACCAACTACCGGAAGGCCACCGACAGGAGCAGAGACGGGGATACCATCCGCAATGTCCTCCAGAATCACGTTCTGGTTCCGCGCGGGAGGAAGCTCGGGCATGATAAACCCCTTAACTCTGCTGTTGATCAGATCACGGTGTTGTCTCCGCTGACTTCGTTAAGCACGATACCCAAGTGTTCGATATTCAAATTAGACTTAGAGACCACTAGACGGAACTGTGACCTTGCAGAGTCGAGGACGAATGATAGTGATCGTCCCAGAAGCCGGCTGTGTCTCGCAGTCAAACGAGAACTGCCAGACCATCTGCGCGTAGAATGCCGTCTCGCCGGCCGCAGGTGTCGGCACTGTGATGATCGGCAGACGGACGTGCATGTAGCGATCCTCTGTGTGGTGGTGGTTGTTTCGGATGTACTTCCAGGGAAAGAAGCTCTCCGCTTGAGCCAAAGACGAGATCACCGCCGAGTAGGAAGCATCATTGGTGAAGTCGATGCTGAGGAGGTTCAGCGCCACTCGGGCTGCACAGAGATTGGGTGTAAGCCCGGTGTACTTCAGGATGCAGTCCATCATCAGACGTTCTCCGGGAGCGAACGGAGGTGTAGGCCAGGGAGCCTGGGGGAAGACCTCATAGCCGAAGCCGTCCCAATGGTTGTGCTGGCCCTCGGCCACGGTGTAGCGCGCCACGAAGGCACAGTTGTTCTGCGCTGTGTCGGGCCCGATGATCCCCGCGGCACGATTAAAGGTCAGAGCGAAGCCAGGCTCATTTGAGAAGGTCCGGCCGTTGATGCTGAAGTTCTCGGTTGTGATGGCCGTCGTCAGGCAACCATCCGCCCAGGTCGCATCCGTCTGGTAGGACATAGGCGCAGGCTCAGGCCGGCTGTTGAGCGTCGAATAGGTGAACCCGTTGAAGTTCGAGAAGCTCTCGGTGTCCGAGTTCGAGGCCCGATATATGAACCAGTAGTCAGGGACCTGGCCGTGTTGATAGCCGCTGCCTTGGTTCGTATGAACGTCCTTCGTGATGCCTGTAATGGCCGCAAAGCTCGGGTTGGCCACAGGCGCACCAAGGCCAATGGCTCGACCAAGAACCAGAGCCGAACCAGGAGCACGAGCAGCAGAGGTGCCCTTGGCGAAAGTCTTGTTCAGCATCAGGTTGGGCCCGAAGCTCAGCTGACCCACACCAGCAGCATTCCCACCCTCGACGTTCTCCGAAGGAGAAGCAGGGATACCGGCGTCCTTCATCACCCGGGCCATCTCCTTGCCCAGGACGTAGGCTGCAGGCGGTGCCATGTGCAGACCGTCGTACATGAAGCGCAGACCAGGCGCGTCTGTCCGGTAGTTGCCGGGTGTGAACGGGATGTAAGAGCCAGTGGTGATACCCGACGCCGGTGAGAGCTGGCCGGCAGGATCTGTTGGAATGCCAGGCAGGATCGTCGGCGTAGGACCCACCATCTTGTCCCAGGCATCGACCAGGAAGATGTTGTTCGGGATGTCCTTCCTGGGAGCCGGCGTCAGCCAATCCCGCAGACCCTCATTGACCGCCAGGATGCCCTGCATGATCTGAGCGACTTCGGACTGCATGTAGCCAGCACCAGTGGGAGAGAATTGAAGCAGATCCGCAGTGCGAGGCGTGATGGTGCAGAGGAAGACCCACTTGCCAGCCGTGGCGAACTGCGTGGCGTAGCCCATCAGATTGGCCAGGATGGCCTGCGGCCTCGCATTCACCGAGATGTCGTTTGTCCCGCCCATGATCGTGACGAGATCGAATTTGTCGAGGTAAAGTAGGGCGTTGTACATCGGGCCGCGGTTGTTGGCCGTCACTCCCGGAATGGGAGCCGGGTCAAAGTTCTCCACCGTCCACTGGCTCACCTTCGACGAATAGATGGCGAAGTTGTAGCCGACGTTCGGGCTTGTTGCGTTGGCACCAGGGTTGGTGTTCGGCTGCAAAGCGGCCTGAAGCGAGAAAGCGTTGCCCAGGATCTGGTTCGCATAGCTCACCGCGCCGGTCATGCCAGTGCTGTAATACTCGTTCCGAACCGCGGTCTTACCCGACACTGTGGTAGCTGACGGCGGGTTCCACAGGTTGTTGGCATACATGATCGAGTCCCCGAGGATCGCCATCCGACGGCCAGGGAACGGAACTGCAGGGTAAGCCACCGGCGCAGAGATCACGCACTCATCGCTGAACTGGACACCGAGCACAGCTTCACGCGGGTTAGACAGCACCAGGCGGAACTTCCGCGAGAGCTTGCTCATGGTGTCCCCTACCACACGCACAGTCACGCTCCGCGAAGTCGTGCCAGGAGCGAAGGTCAGCGAGCCAGTGGTGATAATGTAGTCCCGATACCCGACTGCTGTGTCATCGACCGTGGTGAAATCCACAGTCACCGGCACTGTGCTGGGGGAAGAGAGAACGACGTTGAAAGTAGCAAGGTTGATCATGACACAGACCTCAATCGAAGAGCGGGAGCAGCAGGTTCATCTTCAGGCCTTGGACTGATGCAGCGTCCACACCCTTCAAGAGACCACCAAGAGGATTTCCGCTCTCAGGGTTGAGGGCGAAGTAGGCGAAAGACATGCCTTGGCCACCGACAGGAATGACCGAAGAACCGTCGTTCCGCTGGCCGTTCATGTACTTGACCAGGCTCTGCATCCACTGGATCTCGTAGGTGGCTGAGGTCTGGTTGGAATCTGCTCCACCAGAGATCGCGTCGATGGCGAACCCTCCACCGAACTCACCCACGAAAAGGGGAGCGATGCCCTCGTTGTAGATGAAGCCCCAGTACTCATCCCGGCGAGCTTCGATATTGTTCGGGTAGTTCGGCACCACTCGGTTGGCGAGCGTCGGATAGGGAGTGCCGGCCGTCTGCGCGTTCGCAGAGAGCCAGGGCTGATCCGAGACGCTGTGACCGTACTCGTGCGGGGTGTAGCAGACCTTGTTCTGGGCGCTGACCGTCACAGGACGGGTGCGAACGTCCTTGAAGTAACCACCCCACCAGAACTGATCGTCCAGGCCGAGGTTCACGCCGTTATTGGCCACACCACCCACGACCATCATCCAGTCAGGAGCGATCGCGTGGACCTTGGGGAAGAGCCGCTCGCACATGCCGGCCCAGACATTCCAGGTGACGTTGTGCGGCTCATTGTGCGGCTCGAAGCCCCAAATCACGTTCTTGAGCTTCGGATCCGTGGCCCAGACGCCGGAGGTGCAATAGGTGGCCAGGCTCTCCCAGAAGGAGCCCCAGATCGTCTCGGTGTAGGTCCGAGGCGTGCTCGAGCCGCCGTAGAGGAAGGTGTCCGTGGCCAGGTTCATAGTCGGCCAGCCGTCCGTGCCGAAGCCGCTGTCACCCTCGCGGATCGGATCCACGGAGATCCGGTGGTGATCCAGGAGAATGCGAACACCCACTTCGGCACAGTATTGAGCCATCTTGGTGAAGGCCTGCATCGGCGTGAGACCAACCAGGTCCTCGTTCACATTGCCGACGAACAGGTCACCCGAGGTGTTGTTGAAGACAGCCGTCGAGGTGATCATGTCATCGGCGAAAACGAACCGGATGCAGTTGAACCCCAGGCCGGCGATCTGGTCGATGATCTCCCGGTAGGCGCGGCCGCGGTACAGACCCAGAGGGATCAGGTTGTTGGTCTCATTGCCGTACCAGTTGATGCCGCGCAGCCGGACGATCTGACCGTCGCTGTCCACGAACTGGTTCCCAACCGCCGAGAGAGGCTTCAGGATCGGAGCTGCAGGTGCCGGAACCATGGACTGGAAGCTGACCGTGAGCTGGAGCGCCGCGGAGCCAGGGATGACACACTCACCGAACTCATTGCTCGTCGGGAAGACAGCGTTGATGGGCGCACTCAGCACACAGCGGAAAGCCTCGGTAGCAGCGCCGGCGAGATCATCCCGAACCGAGACCTCGATCGTCTTGGAGACCTCACCCGGGGCGAAGCTCAGCGTGCCCGACTTCGAGACGTAGTCCACCCCAGCAGTGGCCAGGCTGGCTCCACCTGTCGCGGTCCCATTCTGGGTGGTGTAGGAGACCGTCACCGGAACCGTGCTCGGACCAGACAGAGTCACGGTGAATGTAGCTTTGCGGGGCATTGCTCTGTCTTTCTTCAGCTATGCGAGACGACGAGATCGCGGAGTTCGGCAGCGACATACTCACCAGCACCACCACTCGCCGGCGTAGCCTGAGAATAGGCACCAGCCTTGAAGTACCAGGTGTTGACGCCGGCTGTGGCCACAAGATCACTGGAAGTGACCAGAGGCGTAGTCATGTCATTGCCGAACACTGTCACCACACCTCCAGAGACCCGGATCTTCCACGAGAACTCCGTCCCCATGACGTAGTCTTCGTAGATCCGCGCCAGACCAGTCGATGTTCCATTCACACGGATCAGGACCTTGGTGACACCCGAGATAAGCTGAGTACGGATGCAGACACGATCGGCATCACCATTGAACAGCTGAGCGATGATGATCTCAGGGTCAGCTGCAGGCAGGTGGGTGATCTTGGTCTTGCCGCTCATCTCATGCGTGCCGACCAGAGCGTTATAGGCAATGTTCGTCCCGAACTTGTCCACTTCACGGAGCTCGCAGCGAGCGAACGTCGTGGAACCAAGGACAGGAGCATCCAGCGCCACACGCATCTGGACCCGCTTCACGCCGGCGACATCGGTCACCTTGAAGTAGGGATCCTCGGTGTAGCCGGCCATCAGGTTGCCCATCGTGTAGATCTTGGGACCTGAATCACCTGTCCGAGCCATCTGCAGCTCGAAATGGTTCTGAGCCGCATCCACACCGATGTTGAGCACACGCGCCGGCGTGAACGTCTCCACCGTCGAAGAGAGCTCTCCGATGGCAGTCAGCATCTGCAGAGGTGTCGGGTTCAGCGGCCCAGCAGGGATCGAGCTGGTGTTCGGGGTACCCAAGAACGACCAGATGCCCAGACCAGCCTTCGGATCGGCAGCCAGGAATGCCTTGTTCGCTGCGATCTCGAAGACCGAGGTGGGGGCTTCCGAGCCACCATGGACGGCCATACCCAGAACCAAGGGACCACTCCAGAGCGCCCGATAGGCGGTGAAGGCTTCCTGTGGGTTGTAAACGTCCGTGCTGTCGTAACCCATCACGAAGATCAGATCGACCTTCGACGCCGAGGCAGAGCCAAGGAAGTTCACCATGTCGCCGCCCAGGGACCATTCCGGCTGGGAAGCTGTGAACTGCCCAACCCGGTAGGCACCCACACCGAAGGCAGCCATGGTCAGGATCTTCGGCCGCGGCAGGACAGCTCGGATCGAGTCCACCGCCGAGACGTAGCGCGCATCCTCCGTGCAGCTGATCGTCCCACCAGTGACCGTGCAGACGCCCGGGAGCTCGATGTCTAGGTCCACACCATCGAAGCCGATGTCAGCCACTAGATTGGCGATCGCGGTCGGGTTCAGGGAGTTCCAGTTGGTGGACGTGGCGAAGGAAGATCCACCCACCGAAAGCAGGACCTTGATGTTGGGGTACCTGGCGTGCAGAGCCGTCACCGCTTGCTTGAGGTTCAGACCCCCAAACGACCAGTTCAGGCCGGTGTCGCTGATGTTGTACGAGCCAGCCGTATAGGTGAGGTTCGGCTTGGCGAAGGACACATTCACGACGTCCACATTGGACGGCATGGCAGTGACCATCAGCGAGTCAGCCCCATCTGCCACAGAGGGATCAGCCCAGGTCTCGAAATAGACCACCACCGGCCGATCAGGGATCAGCGACGGAACCGACACAGAAGGCTGGCCAACCTGACTTGTGCTGGCAATTCCGGCGACAGTGATCGACTGAGGCGAGCTCGAGCCCGAACCAGTGATAGGAGCAGGGAGAGCTTCCACAGGTGTGGGTGCCGGGTCGAAGAACCGGTTCAGGAAGCCCGTGAGCTTGTCCGTGCGCTCCGTGACGTAGTCGGTCTCGACCAGGCCACCGATCACGTCAGGCACGAAGCCCCAGAAAGCGGTACCGATCCGGCGCGAATGGCAGTAGTCGGCCAGGCGGTGCAGCCACTCTTGGTCCATGGCCTTGGCTTCGGTCGTGAAGCCGGCATCTCCGACACGCCAGGTCGAGCCGAACTCACCGATCCAGACCGGTGCGATGTTCTCCTCGGCGAGGTAGCCCCACTGCTGACGCCAGACCTCGAACAGGTTGGACGGGAAGCTCTTGCCCTTGAGCGACTTCGTGAACCAGTTGGGAGGACCAGCTTCGTGGCCATACTCGTGCGGAGAGTAGGCGACCTTGTTCGGCTCGATGCCGGGTTCAGCCGAGCCAATGCGAAGAGCAGGGTCACGAACCTTCTGCAGGTAGCCCGACCAGATCGAGCCCCAGGTCTTCTCGCCCTCGGTGAAGGTCTCGTCGAAGTTCCAGGCATCCTCGGGAGGTGTGCAGCTGCCTTCGCAGATCAGCATCACATCCGGGTTGATGGCGTGGATCTCCTTGCCCACGCGCTCGTAAAGAGCGACCAGGCCGTGATCCAGGTTGCGAGACCAGGTGGAGTTGTACGGCTCGTTGAGCAGGTCGAAGGCGCAGACCACCGGCCGGTTCTTGTACCGGTTGGCGTAGAACTTCCAGGCCTCGATGTAGCTGGTCTCGTTCCGGCGAGCACCGTCGATCCAGCGGGTCCAGCGATCACCCGACTCAGCGCCGAAGCGTGTGGCCGTGGTGTACCACTTGCCCTGGGTCGTGTTGATGTTGCTGTTGTCCGCGGCCAAGCAGTGCATGTCGAAGATGATGCGAAGGCCGATCGCCTCACAGTGATCGACCAGCTTGTCGAGGATGGTGATGACGTCGTGCGGGACGATGTAGCCCGTCATGACATCCCGGGACTTCACGAGATCCGGGTTCAGGTCCGCATTGATGAAGGTGCTGTTCCACGCCGGCGTCTCGGGAGCTGTGCGAGCTGTGAAGAACTTCCCTTCGGAGTCCGTCTTGGTCATGTCCACGCTGACCAGAAGTCGGATCGAGTTGAAGCCAAGGCGCTTGATCTTGTCGAGCATGCCCTCTTGGGTGACCCCACCCACCGTGATCGTCTTGTACGGCGCAGCCCAGGTGCCATAGGGAACACCAGCCTGCTCCAGGCCGTAGTAGTTGCAGGAGCGCAGCAGGACCCCCTCACCGGAGGCATCACGCATGAGCGCGCCATCCGCCGAGAGATAGGTGAGCGCACCCTCAGCAGCTGCCTCAATGGTAGGCCGGCCGACCTGGCTGTTGGACGGAATGCCAGCCATCTGCAGGACCACGTTCTCGGACGTAACTGTGCCCTCGGTGATCACACCGTCGCTGATCGTCATGGTGATGGTTGTGACGTCGTCCGTCAGGACGCCATCACTGATGGTGACCACGATGTTCGACAGGCCGATGCCCGACAGAGGCACGCTCTTCGACAGGACATCGTCGTAGGAGATGCTGAGTGTGCCCGTGCGAAGACCCGTCTGGCTCGGGGTGAACACACCCACCAGAGTCCGGCTCTCACCAGGCTGCAGCACGATCGGGAAGATCGTCGGAACCGCAAGCTTGGGCCGGCCCACTCGAGATGTGGACACCATGCCGGCGATCGACAGGATCGTGGGCGGGATCGGAATCGTCGGGAAGCCAAGCTGAGCCGTGCTCTGGATCGAACCCATCGTCAGAGACAGGCTCAGATCGAGCGAGGGTTCACCCACCTCGAGCGTACTTTCCAGCCCCAGAGGAGACACGGTGTAGATCGACCGGACCTCAGGCTCACCCATCACGCTGGTCTCAGGGATCCCTTCGAGGGTGATCTCCTGGGGAGGACCGATCACAGTCGGCAACCCCACAACGGAGCCAGAGGGAATGCCCTCTATCGAGAGGGTCTGGATGGTCCCGGGGGCGATGATCGTCGGATCACCCACGACAGCTGTGGGGGCGATGCCTTCGACCGTCAGAGCCAGGGAGGCAGCCACACTCGGTTCGCCCACGGCCGAGCCAGAAGCAATACCGCCCATCGTGATCGACAGGCTGGGAACGATGCTCGGCTGACCCACCGAGTTGGTGTTCGAGATGCCGCTCAGATTGACGGTCTGGTTTGTGGCCGAAGCAGTACCCTTGATGGCAACCAGACCCTGCTGAGCCGGAAGGGTACCGCCCGTGACGTTGGTCGCAGACGAGTAAGTGCCGGCTGCAGTCACAGAAGCAGTGGCAAACGCCTCCTTGAAGAAGGAGGTGACCGTTGGATCGGTGATGAAGTTGGAGAATGTCGCGCCTGTACCGGTGATGCTCGGGCCCGAACCGCCGTAGGAGCCAGCACCAGCAAGCAGGAGGATCTCACCACCAGCGGTCGTGACCGACGAAGTGAGAGGTGTGGTTGTGCCGCTGTCCAGGTCGAACGCTTCGATCGGGGACGAAGCAGCACTGTTCTGGATGGCGATGACAGTGACGCTGCCTTGGTTCGTCACATAGGTGAGCCCAGGCGAGTTCACCACCACATTGGCTGTGGTCTGCGCCGGCGCGACGAGAGCGAACACCGCACCAGACATGACAGCAGTCGTCGGCCACGTCCCAAGCCGCGTCATGGCTACGCCATTGAAGCTCGCAGCCAGGTTCGCCGGCGACTCGTTCGAGTAGCCCCAGAAGTACACGAGCAGGAGCGAAGCCCCTGTCGCGTTGAAGGAGTTGACCGAATTGACCGGGTTTTGCGCCGAAGCGTCAAAGGTCGAGGATCGGAGTACACTCGGCGTCGGCATGACATCCACCCAGCCAGAAAGCGTTCATCAAGCCCTGAGCCAGGTGATCTGGCTCAGGGCATCAGCACAGCGACGGGCTCAGACGGCGAAGATCTTGGCCGCACCAGTGTCCCAGTTGATCAGCACATCGCCACCGTTGGTCACGACGGAGACGGCCGAACCGCCCGAGACGGTGTCGATGAAGGCCACCAGGCGGGACGTGCTCGGCGTGCCGGTGTCGAGGAACAGCACCAGGGCATTGGCCGTATTGCCGGCCGCAACGCCGGCGAAGGTGACCGAAGCCGCATTCAGCACGCCATTGGTGACGGTCTTGGAGGCCAGGGTCTGAGCCGTGCCCACCGTGTTCGCGCCCACATCGGACAGGAACTCGTGAGCCGCCGAATAGGCGTAGGGGGCCTTGACCATGATGGCCTTGAGCGTCACCGCGGTCGGAGCGGCACCGGTGCCGGAGCCGATGTAGTTGTTGACCAGGTCCACGCCCGGGGAGAGCATCGCCTGCTTGAACTTGGGGAAGATGAGGTTGGCCATGGAAGTGTTCCTTCAGGTATAGTTCAGGGATTCACCGAGAAATCAGTGACGCTGCCGGTGATATCCAGACCTGTGATGGTGATTGGAACATCGCCAATATTTGTGAGAACCAGTGTTGTCTCACTGGAAGCGCCGAGCTGTGTGTCAGGGAAGGTCAGCGTGATCTTGCTGAGCTCCAACCCTTCTTCTTTGTTCAGGTACACCCGGCTCGAGTGATGCTTCACCGGCCGGGCCGTGATGAAGGTCTCGAACGGGATGAAGGTGAACTGAGCCATGGGGATCAGCTCTCGTAGGACAGCCGGCAGCGGATCTCGGCGTTGGCCATCGCAACCGGAGCCATGGTGAAGAGAGTCACCCGCACGAAGCCGTTGACGATCGCCGCGGCAAACAGACCGGAGGCATCCCCATAGACGTCGCCGGTGGCTGTCACGATCATGACGCTGATGCTGCGGATATTCGCCGGCGTCACAGTCGCAGGCAGATCGAGCTCGACCGTGGAACCCAGGGATCCCGTCGAACCGCCGACCATCAGGTACTTCTCGGGCTGGGCCGAAGCCAGAGCCACGATGGCCTGCATGTTCCCAGCCACATACTTGATCGCCGGCAGCTCACGCTGGACAGCTCGCACGACGTCGAAGGCTGTACCGATCAGCTTGTCCACCAGGCCGGCGTTGCCGCCGTAGGGGTCATTCACTGTTCGCATCAGACAAACCCCCTCTCGCGGAACTTGACATCGGACGATGAGATGCTCGTACCCACCAAGTCCTTCTCGACTGCGCTCTGAATGATCGAAGCGTAGTTCAGTCGATGCTCAGTAGCCTTGGCCGTACTGACCGCCGTGTTCATGTGACTGAACACCTTATATGCGACGTATGCTCGCAGAGCTTCCTCAAGAATATCTGGAATCTCGACTTCTTCATCCAAATCACCCTGAATCTTCGGGTGCTTGGCTTGATAGAGGATGCTCAGTGTCTGGTTGTGGGTCGGCCAGGGGACCTGCAGTACTTTGGCTTGGGGCGTGAACACCGAGTACACGGCGTTGCTGTCGTTCAGCTTCAGCTGCACACCGCTGGAGTCGAAGACCTTCAGGACCCGAACGACATCGTCCGTGAAGGGCTCCTGATTCAGATCCAGGATGTACCGGAAGGTCTCGCTCTCGGCCGGCGACGCAGGGACGTAGTTCTCGGCGAACCGCGGGATCAGGTGGTAGTTCGTGATGTGTTCCTGCATCAGGATCACCAGATCCTTCTGCTTGAGCACCAGATCCGTGAAGAGTTTCAGCAGAGCGTCGTTCACATACCCCACAACGGTCGGCTGCCCGGCTGTCGTGATGGTCCCGTCGCCGTCATTGGCGATCGCCAGGTTGCGAAGCTCTTGGAAGGAGAGCTGAGCGAAGAGATCTTGGAGCTTCATGGGACACCTCTTGCGCTCAGCGGCGCGGAGTGCGGTTCAAGTTAGGCGGTGTAGGATTCTAGGCGGTGGGTGTTGCTCGGTCCCTCATCTTCATCATCGAAGAGAGGACCACCGTTGTGACCCATGAGAGGTGATGCCGCGCTCGGCTTCCAAGGCTGGAGGTACCCAAGCATGGATATCGTATCGAGGCAGTCGTCCTTGCCCTTGAGCCCCATGATCGTCGCCAGCTGCATCTGGCCCACGAAGCGACCCATGATGACCGAGGTCTTGAGCTCCTCGGGGAAGTGCATCATGCCGGACTTGAACCAAGGAACTACGAGATTCAGGCGGGCGAGCTTGTCCGTCAGAGGACGAATGCCAGGCTCACCGGACTTCTCCGAGCTGGCGAAGTTGAACCAGATGTTCCGGTTCATCATCTCGTTTTGCAGGAGCTTCACATAGGCCTGCTGCTGGCCGGAGACCTCGAGGCCCACCTGCTGCGGCGAGTAGAGCTGAACCAGGCGGAACAGATCGTTGAAGCTCTTGTCGATCGTCTGGCGCTCGGCGATGCCGTCCACCCAGAACCACTGACCGATGTGGTTGTAGGCCCAGACCGAGATGACGCTGTAGTCGGCGTGCTTCTTCTCCGACGTGGCCAAGTCCGTCGTAATGTAGAAGTTGAACGAGCCCCGGTTGGCCAGGAGCCGCTTGCGCGAATACCAGCGGATCTCGGAGTCCAGGATCAGACGATCAGCTTCCGAGGTCAGACGCAGCATGAGCTCCTGGTTGAAGCCGGCGAGCTTCCCGAGCAGGACAGCCCGATCGTACATCTCCTTGACGAACTGGTAGGAGAACCGATCCGGCCAGGCCCCGACGAAGTCCTTCTCCTCGCAGGGGAACTTCTCGCAGACAGGCCAGACGTTGACGTCCCAGGCACCGGACTCCACCGCCTCGATGAGGATGTCGTCCTTGTTGAAGGGAGTGCCGTTGAAGATGACCTTGCGCTTCACTGGGTCCAGCGCGTGCTCGACACCCTTGTACACCGTGTCCTTGATGCTGCTCATGGCCGTCAGAGACCGGGCGTCATCGTCCGAAACCAGGTCATCGAGCACTGCCAGCTGCGGCCGCTTGCCGTCGATCTTGGTACCGCGGAGACCCGTCTTGGCACCGAACATCTTCACCGTGAGACGATTGCCGTCCTTGGATCGGAAGAAGAGCTCCTTGTCGGTGAAGACCGCCTCGACGATCCACTCCTTGAGGAACTCCGAGCTGTTGTACCGGAACTCGATGTTCTTCCGGGCGGACTTCACCCCGTTCTCCATCGAGTCAGAGACGTAGATCATCCCTGTGATCTGCCCGAACCCAGGCAGATACCCGAACACCGCCAGGAAGAGCGTGAGGTACTCGATGAAGAGGGTGGTCTTGCCGGAACCGCGGAAGCAGAGATTGGCGATGTAGGATCGCTTCCCACCTTGAGCCAGCTTATCCAGCATCTTCAGGTGGACTGGGGGTGTCTTGTGGCTCTCGCCCTCGGCCCCGTTCACCAGCTTGATGAAGTTCATATAGGTGAGCGCGAACTCGCTCGGGACATAGGAAGAAGTGTTCAGCTCCCGGTAGTCCACGCCATCGAGCCACTCATCCAGCTCCATCTTCAGACGTTGCTTGGGCTCTTGAGCCAGGAGAGCAGGCACAGGTGTGCTGGCAGCCACTGCGACATTGAACGCAGCGACTGGAGGCAAAGGGGGAGGTGTCACCCCTGCCATGGCCGGCTGTGTGAACAGGCCGCTACTCACGGCTCTTCTGCCTTCTCGACTTCCACGTCGATGACCCGCTGAGCAGCAATCAACGCCGGCGACATCCCGTTCTGGATGGCAGCCTGCTGTTGCTGAGCCAAGCTGGACAGCATGTTCTTCAGCTCAGTGATGCCCGCGGTGTCCGGCATGTTGAGGTTCACCAAGGGCCCGACCTCTTTGGGCTTGGCCAGGTGAGTCAGGATGGAGTTGGCTGCGTCCGACCGAACCTTCTCAGAATTGGCCGTGAGCATGAGCTCAGCCTGGACGTTGATGGCTTTCTGGTAGATGTCCTGGTTCAGCACCCAGCTCGGGACCAGGCTCTGCTCCATGATGAGGTTCACCAGCTTGCCGCGGTGATACGCCGCGACATAGGCCGAGATGTCCTTGTTGCTGGTGCCCTTGGCCATCAGCGCCTGGTGGCGTGCCGGAAAGGTCCGGAAGTAGGCCTCCTGGTTCGACAGCCCCATGAGCTTGTGGCTCACATAAACGACAGCGTGCAGGTAGTCCTCGGTCTTGAACTTCCCCTCCTGCAGGACGCGCGAGTAGGAGACGAAGTTGTTCCGAACCTGCTCAGCGATCAAGGGATCCGACACGATGCTGTTCACCTGCGCGACGAACGCAGGTGTTGCGGCAGACTTGAGATTGGCCGGCAGTGCCTGGGCCACCTGATCCTGGGTGAGCATGGCACATCAATCCGTGGTATTGACCGCGGCCGAATCCCGGAACACCACGCCGGCTACACCTAGAGCCTTGCCGAAGTACGACGATTCCTTCTTGATCTTGTCCTGACGGAGCAGCAGCTCCAGGCGAGCCAGAGCATTCCAGGCCTCGTGGGCTGCGTGACGGAGACCTGTATCCCTATCGCACTCTTCGCCGGCCATCTCAGCGAACTGGTGCCGCATCTTGGCGTCGTTGTACCGCTCGATGCCGTTCTTTACGTGCATCCAGCCGTTGTCGGTGTACTTGTTCGCGCCGTAGGTCCCGACCTTGCTCACTTCCATCAGAGCCAGGGAGAACCCACCCAGAACCAGGGAAGGACGAACCTTGCCGGCGTCCAGCTTGGCACCCTTGGCGTGGGGATCCAGGCCAGAAGGATCACGCTCGCTCAGGATCGGGTTGAGGAGTCCGACGACGCCCTGACGAACCAGGGGAGCGATCGGGGCAAGCGGAACAGCACCTTGAAAGATCTGGGGCTTGTTGCGGTCTTCTATGCGATCGAGGGACATGATCAGGCGCTCGCTTTCTGGGAATTGACGTTGACGCGCGAGCGCGAGACTTCGCCCCGCTCCGCGTGGATGGTGATGGCTTGGACGGATTGGCCGGAGCGCCAGCCACCAGCGGTGGCGTAGGCATCCCGAGAGGCGAGAGTCTGGAAGCTCTCGACACGCACGCCGGCCTTCTCGACCGCGCGCTCATGGTGGATGTGTCCGGTGAAGAACATCCGGAACTGGGTCTCGCCCCAGTCCTGGGCCCGGTCACAGGCCATCATGCCCGGGAGGTCCACCTGCTTGATGGTGTGCCCATGCGTGGCACCCACCAGGTTCTTCCCGAACCGCTTGTACCAGGCGATCTTGGGGGAGTTCTCCACGACCACCCGATCATGACCGCGGTAGTAGAGGCGAAGCGCCACCCGCAGCGCGTCGGCCACCGTGGGATCATGGTTCCCCGGGAGGCACACGATCTCCACCTGCTTGTGCCGGGTGAGCATCATGGTGATCAGCTCGAGCAGCAGATCAGCGCCGGCCTCCAGGACACGAGCGTGCCGGCCGTCCACATCCAGCTGATGACCGTGACCAGGCGTCACGTTCTTCTGGTCGTTGGCGTGGAAGAAGTCGCCGAGGTTGACCAGCGTGGCCGTTCGGCTCGGAGGAGCCAGGGAGACCAGGCTCTGGTAGGCCAGCTTGGCTCGCTTGGTGGCGATCTCGACGTCGTAGTCGTCACCCGTCTCCCGACCCCAGGAGTACATCCCCATGTGCAGGTCAGCGAGGGGATAGAAGGTGTGGATCTCTTCGTTGGTGAACTCAGGGGCGGGAACCACGGGAGCCAGGCCGGTGAACTTCTCGATCGCCGCAGTCATGGCATCGACCAGGCCGGCACTGACCAGATCCTCGCGGGTCTTCACCCACTTCATGGTCACGTTGCCTGCAGCATCCGTGAGCACGCTCTCGCCCTTGACCACATGACCCTTGGGGACTTCGTGCTTCGCGCCCGGGGCTGGCTTGGTCCGGATGGTCTGGCGAACCAGGTTCCCATCCTTGTCGAAGGTCTGGGTGTCGCCGGCGACCTCGAAGCCCTGAGTGGGCACAGCCACCTTTGCTGCACCGATACGACAGCGAAGAGTCGATCGGGCCATGCCCAGCTCACGCGCCGCGGCGGAAGCTGAACCAAGGCGCTCATAGACCTCGATGATCTCTTCGGTCGTGGGAGTCGGGCGCTTCATTGGTGCTGCGCCTGGGACAGCTGGGTCCGAAGGGCGAAGCCGAGCAAGGGCCAGATCTGGTCCACGGCGTTCTTGCGGGCGATGGCCTGGCCGATCTCGGGCTTGTAGTTGGCCGGATCAGCACAGGCGCTCTTGCCGAGGACGGTGAAGCCGTTGGCCAGGACCATCACGCAGATGGTGAGGAGGCCGAGCTCGTCGGGCTGGTTGAACCTCTCATAGGGAGTGGCCGGCACACCATCCGAACTCAGCGCGCCGAGGACGCCGTCCTTGGCCGTGAAGTAGTGCTCGGACTTGATGTAAGCCTCGACCTGGTCTTGGGTGACTCGCGGTGCAACCGCGACTTCCTTCAACATATCCTCAGTAATGTCCATGACGATTTACACCCTCAGCGAGTACGGATTGGCTTTAGGTGATGTATCGCGCTGAAGGTGTACTCGGTAAGTCTAAATCGAATTGACTTTCCTACCAATCGTCCTCATTCAGGACTGGCCGGCCGATCCTGAGAGACACCCGGTTGCTTCCGTAGGGTGGGGGAAGCATGGAGCGAGAGGGCTGATCCCTGACTACGTCGCACTACGCGATGGCATCACATAGGTTGATCGCCCTCTCCCTCCTCTTGCCTTCGAATTGGTTGCGACAAGCCCACCCAATTTTTTTCTCAACTTATCTCGAATATTCCGCTTGCATCCCGATTCTCAAGATGAGAAGTAGGTCGAGTCAGACGGAAGGCCCAGCCACCCAAGCGAGACCCACTAGGCATCAGCCCGGTGGATCTTTGGTTTCTACGCAGACTCAGTACGACTTTAGGTCAACAAACTTCAACTCTGACTAGCCACATAGCTTTTCTGGTTTTAGGGGTGTACCCACTGAAGCGCGCGGCCAATCAAATCCCATCACCCCACCGGGGACTTTCTCTTCTCTCTCTTTTCTAAGAGGAGAATTGATAGGAGGGGGAGTGTAATCTGAACCAGGGTAAGAACCCTGGTTCAGATCTCTAGGTTAGTAAGAAATATACCTTCCTCAAATATACCTGCTTAATAGAGATAACTTTTGTACTAACTCCTCCGGAGTTTATGGTCACAAAGTTCAAGACTGTTCCTCTAAGATAGATCGCCTTATGAGTGGTGGATTCTATATATTTTTGAGGAAGGTTCTGTGGACGGTGATAGTGACGTACGGGGGCAGTGTTACACGTTCGCGCTCGTCTCGAACAAACCACCCCCCCGGGGCTTACACGCTTTCGTGTCTCACTATGCCCCCACCTCTTCTTTACCCTGCGCTCTGGCCTCCGGCCTTCATGGGGCGATCATGCCCTCATCATCCATAGGGTCTATGCTCCCATGTCCATCACCTCGCAGGCTGCCCGTTCCACTGGCTCGCTCTTCGGCACCATCTCCTCGGCTGCCACCACGGTTGGCTCGGTCTTCAACGCTGCCACCAAGTCCGTCCAGCTCCTGGACAACTACGTCTCCAACGCTCTCGAGCACCAGCAGGAGCGCATCGACGCTGACAATGCTCAGTTCTCGATCGGTCTCCAGATCCGTAAGGCTCAGGAAATGGCTGAGCTCTACGCGGAAGCGCAGGAGTTCCAGGCCAAGTCGCCTGAGCATCACGCCAACTTCCAGAAGTCCTTCGATCTCATCGGCAAGGCCATCGAAGAGGGTAAGGCTCGCCGGGCCAAGCTCGCTTCCGCCACCGTCTAGGCTACACGAACACAGGCTCTCTGCTCCTCAGGTCTCACACCTGGGGAGTAGGGGTTCACTACGAGATGGGCAGATGCAAGATACCTATCTGAACCATGTGAGATGGGCAGCTCAAGCCGAGTGAAACGAGGCGTAATGCACTCTAAATTCTGAGTGTAACTATATAACCCTAAACCTCAGCTTAGTGGGTGCTGAGCTGGTCTAGAGTGTGAACACTGTTCATCTCTATAGGGATAGAGTTAGAGTTAGTGGGAGTTGCACAGCTATTTCGTAGCTATTGTGTTCATTCATCTTATCCCAATCCCAACTCTCCAAAACCTATTCCCAAATCCCGAATACCTAAACACACTCGATAATCTACCTGATTGGTAGGTGTGCAGGCCTCCGGCCTTTATGGAGTCGAGGTGAAGCCGAGACCCGAAGCAGCGCAGCTGCGAGGATGGATGAGGAGTTGAAAACCGCTCGAGCATCGAGCGAGTTGGTCCTCGTCTCAATGAAGGAGCTACTTCAATGGCAATGGGAATCACTTACGGCGATACGAACACCTCGTTCTTCGGCATCGAAGAAAACCTGGTTCCCCATGATGATGTGGATGGGGCCTGGTTACACCCGTTCGAAGACAACCTCCTCGAGACCAAGTTTCAGATCGTCAAAGAAGTCATCATGTATGACTGCTTCGATGAAGGTAACGATGAGAAATGGGCTGATGACCAGCATCTGGATCTCTGCCGGCAACTGGCTGGAGGTAACTGAGCCAACAGCCAATCCCCACAACCTGAACCAAGGAGAATAGCTATGGCCAAGAAGTTCAAGCGTGACTCCAAGAGCGCGAAGGGCAACTCCAAGCCCAAGGGACCTGTCCTCAGCCGCACCATTGGGCGTCATGGTGCTTTCCAGCATCCGGCCCTCATCAAGCTGGGTGAGGGGATCTGCGCCAACTATGAGACCAGTCTGAATGAGGCGAAGGAGGATCTGATTCTTCGTCGCCAGCATGAGCACGAGGCCCGCAAAACTGCGCTCTACGCCGCTCTGAAGGCTGCGACTGATGAGGGTCTGGATGGGCCTGAGCATCTCTCCTGTCCGGCCTTGGCTGCCTGCACCTATGCCATCCTCGAGCAGGGGCTGGCGTCGTGAAGAGCACTGCCCAGATCCCGACCAACATCTTCGGCTCTACGCTCAAGGGCCTGACCTACGGACCTGACACCACACAGGGTCAGGCTCATTCCTACGGAGCCCACTCTCCGTTGGAGATCCCAGTCCTGGAGCAGCCTCCGGGATCCAACCTGCCCACGCCTGTTCGCCGGCGTGTGACCTCTCGGGACTGCTTCATCGTCCACTCTGACTGAGTGCGACTGAGTCCCACTCAACCTCTCCACAACCTCATCTGAACCATAGGAAAGGAGCACTCTGATGCTCGTGAGTCGTGCTGTCTTCTATGCCACTGCCTTGCTGGCTGTGGCCCTCGCCCTCGTGTTGGTCCTCATGCTGCCGAGCCTGTCCAACAAGGCGGTGGTGTTCATCGTCATCCTGATTCTGATGTCCGTGGGCGTGAGCGTCATGTCCTTCAACCTGAGCCAGACCGAACTGGAGCAGGAGGCTGTGAATCGCCGGCTGAACAACCGTCGGCGATCGGGCCAGGACTACCTGTCCACCCATCCTCAGGACCTCTCCGGCGTGTATCCGCAGGATGAGCAGCCTCTGCTGCCTCAGCAGGAATCGCTGATGCTGCCTCATGTCGTCATCGACCGAGCCATCAGGCAGCAGCGCATCTGGGAGGAGAAGTGAGCCATGGCACAGCTCTCTCGCCACTCTGGTGAGCACCAGGATCTGGATGCTCAGCTGGACTACGCCTTCGCCTTCCTGGACCAACTCCTCGATATGGAGGAGGGCCTCGAAGAGGAGCCCATGCCCAACACCACCAAGTATGAGCGCAGTGGTCTGCTGCATCGTTTCAAAAGCGATGACGCCATCCACCAGTTCTGCATGGACAACTACCTCGATGATCCGGAGACGTCGTCCTCGGGTCGTGTGACTGCGTATTGCTCCTATACGGACGAGCGCGTCCATATCGGCTGGACCGACTAGGTCCCGCCTTCTCCTGGGTGGTTACACGCTCGGGTTATTCTTCCCCTTCAACAACCTGTTCTTGTTTGCACTGTCTCGGGGCCTCCGGCCTTCTTGGCGGTGTTGATGCACGCCTTCTTGTTCAACCTGGCCTCTGATCCTGCGGGACAGTTCGGCCTTTTCTGGAGATACGATCATGGCTCGCTACGAAGACACGTTCCCGTCCAACGCCCGTCGTCCGGTCGGTGCGGCCGCTTCCCAGCTCGGTTCGGGTGCGCCCAGCTCGGGCATTTCCGGCCGCACGCTCGGCATGCCGGGTCGCCCCGTTCCGGGTGGCCAGGCCAATGCGCCGGCCGATGACTTCGTGCCCGCGGAGTTCTGGATCAACGTGGGCATCTGGAATGGTGGCCAGAACCAGCAGGGCGAGACCATCGGCTTCATCTCGCTCCCGGGCCGCGGCATCGCCCTGGACCAGCTCAAGCTGCCCAAGTCGAACTCCAACTCGCCGCTCCAGCAGGCCCAGCTGGGGCTGTGGCACGACGTCATGGAGGTCGTGGGCAAGCTCGAGCCGGGTGAGGTGATCATGGTGCCCGAGCAGCCGGCTCATGGCGAGATGTGCATGCAGTTCCGGCGTGTGGGCCAGGAGAGCCGCGTCAACGAGGCGGAGAATCCGTTCCGCGTCAAAGCGTTCGCCTGATCCTTCACGGGCCAGGCTGGGGAGTGGTGATGATCCTTCGGGGTTGTCACTGCTCCCCAGGGCTTTCGCCTACACGATAGACCCAAATACCTCAAATACGGGTCTAAAAGTTCAACTCCCATTTCAACTATCTAAAACCTAAGCACCCAGATTCTGGATGTATTGGAGAGAGCTCACCTAAAGCTCGGAGATAGGCTGAATCATCGAACCAGAGGAGAGACTTTCGTCATGTCCAAGGGCAATGCTGCCTACCACTTTCCTCCTTTCCACCCGAAGCTGCAGCGTCACAAGCGCGCCGATAGACGGGTCCACAAGGCCCGGCTCAAGAAGCAGGCGGTGGCCAGGATCAATATGTATTACCCGATCAACCCTGATGCGGTTCAGATCGGTGTGCATGTCTCGACGCATGGCACCAAGTACAGCTACTGGGACTACAGCTGGGACGCGGTGTACAAGCGCCAGCAGGTCTCCATCAAGAACCCGCCCATGCCCGAGATCCAGACGCATGCTGAGATGCAGGCTCTGATCCAGGAGGATGAGGGCAAGATGGGGTTCTGGCCCACCACCTATCAGAGCCAGGAGGATTACGAAGCTGAGCTCGAGCGGTACCGCCTCGACTGGGAGGATGATGAGCGGGCCTATGACGACTACCAGGACGACTGGGGTCCTGAGTGGGACGACTGGCGCTATGAGCCGAGCTACGACAGCTTCGACAGCCAGATGACCCGTCGGTACGTCGCGTTCGCCGACACCGAGTATCGGTCCTACCTCAGCGAAGAGGCCCATGAGGAGCGCCGCGAGATCACGGCCTGGCTGAATGCCCAGATCGAGGAAGAGGGCAGCTGCTACATGGAAGGCCAGACCTACAACGGCGAGGTCTGCGACGGTCTGAACCCTGAGAACCAGATCCAGCGCCTCTACTGGGACAAGGGCATGACCACCCAGAACATCACCAACCAGATGTTCTACGGCCGCTAAAGCCAGCTGAGTCCAACTCAGCACCAACACCCTCTCACAATCCATCCACTCAACCGCACTGGGGCAACCCAGTGCGATAGGAGAACTGTGTTTTGAACGCTGTCACCCCTCGCAACACTATCGGTCACCCTGACAAGGTTCGCTACTATGCTGGTATTGGCTCCAGACAGACCCCTCGTGCGGTGATCGAGGAGATGGAGGTCATCGGGCGAGTCCTGGGTGACCACGGCTGGCATCTGCGATCGGGCTTCGCTGATGGGGCTGACCAGGCCTTCTTCCGCGGTGCTCTGAGCTCCGACAGGGGCATGCACGCGGTCACCAATTACCTGCCTTGGGCGGGCTTCAATACCGCTCCCAGGTTCGAGACGCCACGCTTCGTGGTGCCGGACATGAACACCATCCAGATGGAAGTGGCCTCCCAGTTCCATCCCAACTGGAAAGCCTGCTCACCGGCCGCCAAACAGCTCCACACCCGCAACGTGTGTCAGATCCTCGGCGAAGACTTGGTCACGCCCAGTCTGATGGTCGTGTGCTGGACCAAAGACGGTCTGGCAGGTGGTGGCACCGGCCAGGCTCTTCGCATCGCCAATGGCTACGGCATCCCGGTCTTCGATCTCGCACGCGAGATCGACAAGGAAGCCTTGGCTGAGTTCGTGGACAGGAATTGATCCAATGAAGAAAGCCATGCAGTCACCGGAGTTGACCAAGTTCTACCAGGCCTACCACGCCTGGTTGCTCCGCAATGCGCCTCCAGGTCGGCTGTTCGTCAGGAGCGCCGGCCTATGCCTGAATCTGTATAGGTTCCTGGAGTCAAACGAGTTCCAGAACAGGCGGGCTATGCTCGAGATGAATAATCAGTTCGAGGATGCCGGGCTGGATGAGGTCCTTCCGTTCAACTCCATCACCCAGATCAAACAAGGGGGTTTAGTGTACTCGGAGGAAGTCCGTGGATTCAATATGCACCTGAATCCTCACCGAGTTGCTTGGGTGGAGAGTCACCTGATCGAAAAGGAATACCCATGAGCGAAGTAATGGAACGGGTTCATGTTGATCCGCAACAGGAGCTGATCGAACACCAGGTCATGCTGGAGCGGCTCTATGCCAAGAACCAGCTGATCCCTCGGCTCATGGCCGAGTTTCGGAATTGTCCGGACATCAACTTCGAGGAGGAGTTCACCAATCTAGGGATCCCCAGGCTCTTCGGAATGGATCTCCTGGTCCAGATGGCTCTCCACAAGCGAGCCGACGTGCCGACCATGGTGGGGCTCCTCTACCACCACTTCAACGACGCGCAGCTCACGGCCGACATGCTGCTCAAGGCTGTGGACGCCGACGTCGTGGACTGGGACGGTCGAACCAAGATGTTCATCACCCGCTTCGAGCTGACCACCGAGGTGCAGGCTGAGCTCGATCGGTTCCAGTACCCGCTACCCATGGTGGTGAAGCCCCAGACCGTCGAGCACAACCGCTCATCTGGCTACCTGATCGCCAACTCGTCCGTGATCCTCAAGAACAACCATCACGATGACGATGTCTGCCTGGACCATCTCAATAGAGCCAATGGGATCAAGCTCAGCATCAACCTCGAATGCGTGAGGATGCTCCACAACAAGTGGAAGAATCTTGACAAGCGAAAGGCTGACGAGACTCAGGAAGACTTCATGCGTCGCAAGAAGGCTTTCCTCAAGTACGACCGTACCGCGCATGACGTGATGGAACTGCTCATCGAGCACGGCAACGAGTTCTACCTCACGCACCGGTATGACAAGCGGGGAAGAACCTACTGCTCAGGATACCATGTGACGTACCAAGGTAATCCCTGGAACAAGGCCGTCATAGAGTTCACGGATAGGGAGTTAGTAACATGAGCGAGAATACTGGTGTCCGTTCCTTCCTGGATGGTTCAAGTGCTCACCTGACATCAAAGGATGCGGACCTTATCAGCAGTGGGGTTCGCAGCAACAACACGGGACGTGTCATTTCTCATGAATATGGGTGGTTCATCCATGTCGCGTTGGATGACACCGAAGAACAGGACGAAGGGTATCGTGATGCAGGCTTCAGCGAGAGCTTCATAGCTCTGCTCGCCTACGCACGAACCCATAACTGCTGGTGGATCAACTTGGATCAGGACGCTGACGTGATCCCCGGTCTTGCGACCTACAGCTGGTGATCGAGTTCACCGACAAGGAGATCGTACAATGAGTGTTGTCATCATCACCCTGGGTAATGGTGCTGAAGCAGCCATCACCAACAACGGTTACCTCGTGATTCAAGCTGGGATCACGAGCGTCAACCTCGGCAAAGCCTCTCGTCAACAGATCGAGAGGATTCAGGAATGTCTCGAGCGCCTGAAGGTACACTGCGAATGAGCCTGCACCACTCTCCCCCGAGACTCTTCCTCGACTTGGATGGAGTCCTCGCTGACTTCGATGCCCATCACAAGGCCACCTTCGGCTTCAGCCCGTGCAAGATAGCAGGCGACGCTGACTGGCGTGGGATCCAGAACACCAAGGACTTCTACTTAAATCTCCCACCTATGTCCGACATGCGCGAGCTGTGGGATGCGGTGAAGCACCTGGAGCCGACCATCATCACCGGCGTGCCATTCTCGGTGCCTGAGGCACCCGACAACAAGAAAGCCTGGGTGCGGAAGCACCTTGGCTCGCACGTCGAGGTCATCTGTTGCAGGTCCAGCCAGAAGTTCGTCCATGGATCCAAGGGAGACATCCTGATCGACGACTGGCCGCGGTACGAGAAGGCCTGGAAGAAGATGGGTGGGATCTGGATCACCCACATCAACGCCCAGCACTCGATCGCTCGGCTGAAAGATCTTCAGGTGATCTGAATAAAGGAGCAAAGCAGGTGAACTACAGAGAAGCCAAAAAGCTTTGGAAGTCCAAGACTTTCGAGACCTATACCAGCAAGATGGCCGGTACCACCCATCGTATCGAATCCAGAAACGAAGGAACAGATTTCTGCGTCTCTACCTATGTCGGAGGCTCAAAGGTCTCCGAACACTGGCCTGAATACAGAGGTGGCATTGGCTATCGAAACGATGGTTCGACCTACGGCGAAGCCTTTCTCGCTATCACCTGATTCGCAAACTCTGAACCAAGGAGAAAACAGTGCAGACCTTCACCGGCCTCGAATATCTCAAGATCGACATTGCCTCGAGCTTTGGGCTCGACAAGAAGACTTGGGCTGAGCGTCTCGCCTGGTTCGAGGTGAACCAAGGAAGCCTCCATGCCCAGATCAAGCAGGCCAAGGACCCGGCGCTCTACTTCGCCGGCGTCATGGCTTACGAGGCCACCATGCGTGGGGAGCCTTCGGGCTACCCCATCTCGCTGGATGCAACGTCGTCAGGGTTGCAGATCCTGGCGGCACTGACCTGCGACCGCGGCGGTGCCAGCCTTTGTAATGTGGTGAACACCGGACAGCGTGAGAATGCCTACGAGCTGGTGTGTCAGCTCATGGGTCAGCGCGTTGGGCCTGAGATGGCCAAGAACATCAATCCTGAAGACGCAAAACAAGCGATTATGACTGCGTTGTATAGCTCAGAGAAGGTGCCCAAGGAGGTCTTCGGCGATCTCTATGACACCTTCGTCGAGACCATGGAGGACGAGGCACCTGGCGTCTGGACGCTCAACAAGGAGTTCCTGAAGCTTTGGAACCCCAATGCGCTGAGCAACGACTGGGTGTTGCCGGACAACTTCCACGTCCATGTGAAGGTCATGAACACGGTGCCCATGAACGTGACGTTCCTGGACGAGCCCTACACCGCATTCCGCAAGGTCAATGAGCCCATGGAGGAGGGCCGATCGCTCGGAGCCAATGTGACCCACAGCATCGACGGCATGATCGTCCGTGAGATGCTGCGGCGCTGCAAGTTCGATGTCGTGAACATCGGTTATCTCCGCAAGCTGTTGGAGGGAGAGTGGGTGTGCAAAGACAACACTGAACATCACCTAAAGATGGTGAAGATCCTCTGGGGTCACTATGAGCGCACAGGCTTCCTGTCCACTCGCATCCTGGAACACCTGGACAGCTACACCCTGCATGTCGTGGATATCGACACCATTCGGTGGACGATGAATCGCCTACCGGCGAAGCCCTTCAACATTCTGACCACGCACGATTGCTTCAAGGTCCTACCAAATTACGGCAACGATCTGCGCCGGCAGTACAACAACCTGCTGGAGGAGATCGCACGCAGCAACCTGCTGGGTGACATCCTCACGCAGCTGACTGGTGATCAGTGGGACTCCTTCAAGCTGGATCCCACCTTGGCCGACGACATCGTCAACGCGGAGTACGCACTGTCATGAAGATCAAGGATCTGGTGGTAAGCCTAACCCCTGAGCAGAGGAAAGCTATTCTCTGGTTCTGGGACAGCACGATGACCATTCCAGCCAAGCACGTCTGGATGGCCTGGTCGCCCCGAGATGATCCCAGCGCTCCGTCGCCTGAGGTGATGTATTCACTGCTGAGGATACAACCGACCCTGATCATCGTGGACAGTGGCCAAGTTCTTCACAGGCTCTCAGCCTACGGTAAACGAGTGAGACGTCTTCTCATGTGACCAATGGACCAGAACATCAGCGAAAGCTGGTGCTCTGGTCCTTATTTTTTCTGTTAGTGTTTTTGTAAAGTAATCAGTCTTTTTGTGGTTTTTTTATTCTTTAGGACACAACATTATGAACACGCACAAGACGGATGGACCAATGAGCAAGGTTGACCGCGCCGCGCTGCGTGCGTTGGCAGAAGCTGCAACGCCGGGGGGGTGGGCACATGAGGCAGATATTCGCGAAGATCGCTGCGGTAAAAGCGAAGTGGTCGGCTGGAATATCAACTCAGGCACCCAAGAAATTATCGGGTGCGAGGGGATCCTAGGAGACGGGAAACCCGACGCCGCCTACATCGCAGCCGCGCACCCCGCCGCCGTGCTTGAGCTGCTGGACGAAGTGGCGCGGTTGCGAGAGGCGCTGCACCTTGCTGAGCAATTCATCGTCAACGGGTGCGACCTGGGCTTCATCCGCATGCCGGATAGGGGCGACCCGGCGCTTCACACGTTGCCAGCCATCCGCGCCGCTCTCGGGAGGCCCGGCGCATGACTGGCCCGCACGACACGCCCGAGGCGGTGGAGCGACACGCCGAACATCTGGCGTCCTGCTATTTGCCGGGAACCGCCGCCATGCTGCGCCGCCTGCACCAGCGAGCGATTGATGCGGAGCGGGAGCTTATTGAGCAGGCGCGGGCAGGAAACGCTCTGTTCCGGCGCTTCCAAGCTGAACGCGACGAAGCCCGCGCAGCCCTCGCCACCGCGCGCGCTGACGCGCTGCGGGAGGCTGTGGACATCGCTGACGCGGTATCGCGCCGGGCCAGCCACAGCCGCATGCGCGCCGTTGAAGATTGCCACACCAGCGAAATCCACCACCAAGAAGGCCGGTGGCACGCAGCAAACGATATTGGCGAAGACATCGCCATCCTCGCTGCGAAACCCACCACCACGGGAGAGACGTGATGCACGATCCGAAATTGATTGAGGCTATGGCGCGGGCGATTGGTGCGCGTCTTGCGCTGCGCGGGTCTGTGAACGACGCGGCGACGGATGCTTTGCGCGATCTCTGCGCCGCGCATCCCGGCGTTGCGGCGGTGCTGCGCGGCGAGGCTGTGGCGCTCCCCAAAACACCGACAGACGCTCAATGGGACCACATCGCTGCATCGCTTGATGCACACCCGGCCTCGCTTTTGATGGAAAGGCAGCGGCGTTGGTGGCCTGATTTTATCGCTGCCAGTCCCTACGCGCAGGAGACGCCCGATGCCCGCTGACACCGCGCCCGCGTGGCCTAACCCCGCGCGCCCCGGCGTGCCGACCCTGCCGGAAGTAGATGCGTTCCATTGGCTGCTACGGCGCAACGGCGCATGGCCAGAAGCTTGGTTGTGGCAGTCTGATGCCGACGGATGCGGCACCGAATACAGCGGTGCGTGGGCTGAAAGTGATGGCGACGGCCAGCCTGATACTATGGCACGCTGGTATTCCTACCTCGGCCCCTGCCACACGCCGCAGGAGGTCGCCACGATCCGCGCCGAAGCCTTCGCGGCGGGGTGGATGGCGGCACGGGAAGCAAACGGCAGGATGGACATGGCGAAAGAAGTCGCCGCTGCCATCCGCGCCCTCATCCACCCCACCACCACAGGAGAGACGTGATGCACGATCCGACGATGCCCACTGACACCGCGCCCGCGTGACCCGATCCCGCGCACATCGCTAAGGACCGCGCGGATTGGCTGGTGGATGCAATCGCAACCGCCACACAAGACCGCCGATACCTACGCGGCGAACCGGATGCCGATAACGTCGCCATTGACGCCATTCTAATGAATGGCGAAAAGGCAATCAGGGTTGCTCTCAACCGCTTTGCCGCCGAAGTCACCGCGCGCGAGGCGGCGACCTGGGCGGCTGGCGCGGCGGTGATGCGCGATATCTTTGCAACCATGTGTGCTGATCTTGAGTGGCTGAACCTTGAGGTTGCCATCCGCGCCCTCCCCCTCCCGCCGATGCCTGGCACAACGCAGGGAGGCAACGCAGATGAGTGATGACGCGATCAAGCGAGCGCTGGAGGTGGCAACTCGCACGGCTTGCGGTAATTGCGATTGCTCGCCGGTGCAGCCTGGATGCTTTGCTCAGGTTGCCGAGGAAGTCGCCGCGTTTCTGGACGCCATGAACCCTCACAACAGGCGAGCCGGGTTCAACCTCGCTCGCGATGTAGAAGAAGCCGCCGCGATCCGTCTCGCGGGCGGTGCGGCATGAGTTACAAGCAGATTATTTTCGTAGGAGCCTTATTATGGCTCACCACTCTGACTTGGGTGCATCTCACTAGATAACTCAACTCTGTCAGCTCTTTGTTTGGTTTTGCCCCTCTCAAAGCAAAACAAGACAGACATCCAGGCCCGTTCCCCCGAAAGGGGGGCGGGCCTTTTCTTGACCTCGAACCAAGGAATAGCAGCGTGACTCAAAACACTGATGTGTTTGCTGAACAGCTTCGTCGCACTCTCATTTGGGAAGGGCTCAAGCTGATTCAGCAAAAGTATCCAGAGATCAAAGTCGTCGGCGCAACTGTGGATTTCAGTGGGTCTGGTGATGACGGATCAATGGACAGTGAGCCGTGTTTGGTGATTGATCAACATCAGGGTGTTTGGCACGAAGAGTCCTATAAGGCTTTCCGGGCCAATTCTCTGCTGACAAAATCCATCATGGATGAGGTAGAACTCATCTACGACAAGCACGGCGGTGATTGGCCAGATTGGGTCAACAACGAAGGCGGCATCGGCAGTATCCAGTTCATTCTAGATGGGGAAGGCTCTGACGGTAACACCTATAAAGAGGGTGTTTGCGTCACTGTTTGGACCAACGAAGTCATCCAGCATCAAAACAATGTCTTCAGTGAAGGTGCCCTGGATAAGGAGCCTGAGCCAGAAGAGATGCCGCAATGAGTCACCCTCTACTGCACGCTCAATCGTCCGCAATGATCCATGGTGGAAGGCCAGAGGATTACCTGGCTCTCCACGAGTGGTTTGATGCCTCCAAAGAGCACATGGCCAATTTTCGGCACCGTGCTCTGAGGCATCACAGCCAAGGCATTTTCGAAGCTGAGCGTGTGTTCGGAGTGTCTATCCGGAACAGCGAAGGCAAGGACGTGCCTACCCGTGTTCTAGGTGAGCAGCACGTTCGTGAAGACTGCGGCCGCATTCCCACCCTGGCTGACTGGCTCAGCAAGATTCCAGCTGAGCCCTGGATGTTCCGCGATGTGCAGAACCTTCGAGCCACACTCTCCCATACCTCTTCGAACCAAGGAACACACGCATGAGCGCCGCGCTCAACCAAGAGAACGTATCGACCGTCAACATCTATCGCACTTCGCCGCGGCGAATGCGGAGCTTTGTCCTCGACTGTCTCTATGAGGGTCTCATGCCCTGCGTGCTTGGTTCGCCTGGCATCGGCAAGTCGCAGATCATGTCCAACGTCTGTGACGAGCTGAACCTCAAGCTCATCGACCATCGTGTCGCCGGCTCGGATCCCTCCGACTTCAATGGCCTACCGGACATCAAGAACGGCCGGGCCCGCTTCGCTCCCTTCGAGGACGTGTTCCCGATCGAGGACACCGAGATCCCCGAGGGCAAGGACGGCTGGATGATCTTCTTCGACGAGATCACGTCGGCCGGCAAAGCTGTTCAGGCGGCGCTCTACAAGAGCATCCTGGATCGCATGACCGGCCAGCATCGCTTCCACGAGAACGTGGTGATGGCTGCTGCCGGCAACCTGGCCACAGATCGCGCCATCACGTCGCCTATCTCCACGGCACTCCAGTCCCGCATGATCTGGTTCGAGCTGGAGATTGCCGGCCACGAGCAGGAGTGGATTGAAGATGTAGCTCTCAAGCACGGCTACGACAGCCGCATCGTGGGCTACCTGAGCCGCTACCCCAGCAAGCTGATGGACTTCCGCCCCGATCACGACGAGCGGACCTTCTGCTGCCCGCGGACCTGGGAGTTCATGAATCGCCTGGTGAAGGATAAGCCCGTCATCGAGGAGAAGATGCCCCTCTACGCCGGCACCATCACCTCAGGTGTGGCCGTGGACTTCGTCCAGTTCTGCCAGGTGTACGCGAACCTGATCAGTCTGCGTGAGATCATCAGCGATCCCGCTGGCTGCCGCATTCCGCACGATCTCTCCGAACGCTGGGCCACCATCACCCACGTCATGGAGAAGATGACCGAGGAGACGTTCGAGAAGGTCACGACCTACGCGAACCGCTTCCCGCTGGACTTCAAGGTCCTCTTCTTCCGTTCGATCCCCATCAAGCAACCCAAGCTCATGGCTCACCCGGCGTACCGCAAGGCGCTGGTCGAGCTGTCGCGCTACCTGCACTCCTGAGGAACACCAACATGAAGCGTTTTTCCGCCCTGGCTCTCCTGGGCCTGATGACTCTCGCCGCCTGTGACGATCCCGCCAAAGTGGCCCGACAGAACCTGATTCGTGCGGCCGACAACTTCGAGGTCAACCGGCGTATCACCTTCATCAACGGCATGACGAACCAGTCCATGCTGGTGATCGAGGGGCTCTGCTCCCTGGAAGTCCGCCCCACCGTGCTCGAGGTCATCTGCAAGACCGGCCGCGACACGTTCAAGCGGCATCATCTCGGCCTGGCCACGACCGTCTCCTACATGAGCGAGCAGATCGACCCCGCGCCGGCGAGCACCTACCGCTATCGGGTGACCTTCAACCCGACGGTGATCATTCCCGACATCCGCCTCAACGCCCAGTGAACGGGAGAGCATCTGATGGACGGATCTCAGGTTCAGCGATCTGAGCCCCACGTCATCAACATCAGCATCAAGAAGGGTCCGATCGACCGGACCTTCCTGATCGGGATGGGGGCGATCAAGTACCACGTCTATGCCAGCTCCCTGGCTCAGGCGAAGCAGAAGGCCGTCGAGCACTTCAAGCCCAAGAAGAAGGATCGAGCTCAGATCTGGGCCCGAGAAGTCTGATGGCCACGCTCGAGGAGATAAAAGCCAAGGCACCGGTCGAGATCGACCCCTACGTCCTGCAGCGAGAGCTCGACAAGACGAAGAGCGAGGTCTTCATCGGCAAGAACGCTGCGTTCATGGGCTCCCTGATGTGCTCCATGGACTTCATCTGGGACGAGAACATTCTCACCGCGGCGACAGACGGTACCTGCGTCTGGTGGAATCCCCAGTTCTTCCTGGGTCTCAACGTCCCCACCAGGCGCTTCGTGCTCGTCCATGAGCTCTGGCACCCGGCTCGGCTTCACATCCTGCGGTGCGGCAACCGGGATCCAAGGCTCTGGAACATCGCCTGCGACCATCGGATCAACAACGATCTGAAGGCCGACGGCTACAAGTTCGACGACATCCAGGAATGGATCTGCCTCGATCCGAAATACGCCGGCTGGCTCGAAGAGGACATCTACGATGACCTCGTGAAGAACCCGCCTCCTCCGCCTCCACCTGGCTGGTGTGATGACATCAAGCCCGGCAACAAGGCGTCACAGACCAAAGCGGTGAACAACACCGTGCGAGCTGTGAACCAAGCGAAAGCTGGAGGCGGTGCCGGCAACATCCCGGGAGACGTCGAGGAGATCCTCTCGAAGTTCCTGGCTCCAGTTGTTCCTTGGGAACAGGTGCTCCACAGGTTCATGAACGAGCTTGCGGACGAGGACTACACCTGGAGCCGGCCCAATCGCCGGTTCCGGACGGCCTACCTGCCCTCGCGGTATCTGGAGCTCGGTCGCCTCGAACACCTGGTCTATTTCGAGGACGTCTCTGGATCCATCACCCAAGCAGACGCCATTCGCTTCAACTCTGAGGTGAAATACGTCTGGGATATGTACCAGCCCACGAAGATGACGCTGGCGCAGTTCGACACTCGGATCACTCAGGTGATCGAGTACGAAGAGGGCGATGAGATTAACGAGATCAAGATCGTAGGCCGGGGAGGTACCTCCCTGGAATGCGTCCGTGACTTCATCATCGAACACCGGCCGACAGCTGCCATCATCTTCTCGGACCTCGAGTGCGATCCGATGGAAAAGCTGCCGTTCGACATCCCCATCATCTGGGTAGCGATCCGGAATCGGAAGGCCATCGTGCCCTTCGGTGAGATCACCCACATCCGCTGAAAGCCACCACAATGCGAGTCATTCAGGTGCGGTTCCCGAGCGGGGGCCGGCAATACGACTACTATGTCCAACCGGGTGACAACCCCGAGATCGGCGACCTTGTGCTGACCTCGCACATCGAGAGCTCGGAGGAAGACTCCTTCCGTGCGACCGGCATCGGTGTTGTCCGCGGTCTCCTGATCGAGGGTGCCCCTCACAAGGCGTCCAAGCCGTACCTCTTCCTGATCCCGATGAAGCTGCTCAAGCAGCGCATCGAGGAGCGCCAGCGGTTCGCTGAGTTCGCCGAGGCTCAGGCCCTGGCTCGTGCCCAGCTGCAGGCCAAGGTGAAGAAGCAGAACGAGCTCGCCGTCTTCGAGGCCCTGGCCGCGAATGATCCTGAGGCTGCCCAGCTCCTCGAGATCCTGAAGGCCACCGGCCCGACGATGCTCGCCATCGAGTGGAGCGTCAGCTGATGGTGATCAACGGCAACAACCTCATCCACCATCAGCCGATCCTCAACATGGAGCGCCACAAGTGGCGCGGCCCGAGCGGGGCGTCTTACGGTCTCACTGAGGCCGGCTACGACATCCGCATCAAGCAGGCCATCACGTTTCGCCGTGCGCCCAATGGTGAGCAGGAAGTGCTGCGCGAGTGGATGGATGATGAGGGTGAAACTGTCCTCTCCATCACCAAGGGTCGGTTCATCCTGGCTTCGGCGATGGAAGAGTTCATCATGCCGACCAACCTCATGGGCATCGTCCATGACAAATCCACTTGGGCTCGTCAGGGACTGTCGGTGTTCAACACCGTCATCGAGCCAGGTTGGCGAGGGTTCCTGACACTCGAGTTGGTCTATCACGGCCAGGACGAGCTCAAGATCGAGGCCGGCGCTGGCATCGCCCAGGTGATCTTTCACAAGCTGCACAACCCGGCCAACTACACCGGCCGCTACCAGGACCAGGATGACTGTCCTGTGCCGGCGAGGCTGTGATGTGGAGGCGCTTCATGGCCGCTCTGCTGGTTGGAGCGGGCGATTCATGGGTGTCACCCTGGCTCCGTGATTCGGGGCGACTCCCTCACGACAATCACCCGACCCCGAGAGAGCTTCGCCGGCTCTCTCGGAAGGGAGCCAAGGGCTTCAAGCTAGGCCCGGCTCCCAAGACGCGCCAGCAGGTGAAGAGACACCAATGAGCGCGACCTTCTCTCTGCCCACTTCGGTGGTGCAGAGGCTTAATGCCGGTGAGCTGCCAGAGGCAGTCGCCAAGCTCCAAGAGATCCGCGGCATCACGCGACTCAAGGCGATCCAAGAGATCAATGCTTGGCGGGAGGCACGAGCCAAGACCCTCATCATCAACGCCAACCAGATTGGCCGCAAGGTTCACTGACATGACGATCTTCAAGCCCATGCTCGCCGGCAAGGCCGACTTTGCGACCATTCGCTTCCCCCTCCTAGCCTCCGGCAAAATCGACGGTATCCGGTCCATGGCCATGGAAGGGCGGGCAATGACCCGCTCCATGAAGACCGTGCCGAACCTGCACATCAAGAAGCTCTTCTTCGACCACGGCGCTGAGATGCACGGGCTGGATGGTGAGTTGATCGTTGGCAATCCCACCGATCCTGACGTCTATCGCAACACCGTCAGCCAGGTAATGGCCGAAGAGAAGGTGCCGGTCTTTCGGTACCTGGTGTTCGACCTGTGGGACTACCCAACCTCTTCGACCGAGGACCGGCTTCGCTGGCTCAAAGACCGTATGGGGGGTCTTCCCAGCTTCGTCGAGCTGGTAAAGCAGAAGCTGATCCGCGACCTGGCAGAGCTCGAGGACTTCGAGGCTGAGTGCCTGCAGCTCGGCTACGAGGGCATCATGACCCGCGATCCTAGAGCCAGATACAAGCAGGGTCGAGCCAGCACGAAGAGCCAAGAGCTGCTGAAGGTGAAGCGGTACGAAGACTGCGAAGCCATGATCATCGGCTTCGAAGAAAAGATGCACAACGGGAACGAAGCGCAAACCAATGAGCTAGGACGCACAGCGCGCTCGTCGCATCAGGCCAACAAGACCGGCCTGAACACCTTAGGTGCTCTCGTGGTCCGCGGCATCGCCGGCACGCCCTTCGACGGCATCGAGTTCAACATCGGCACCGGCTTCAATGACGCCGAGCGTGCTTCGATGTGGAGCCAGAAGCAACAACTCACCGGTAGCCTGGTGAAGTTCAAGTTCTTCCCGGTCGGCGTAAAGGAAGCTCCCCGTCACCCAGTCTATCTTGGAGCACGAGCTTCCAGCGATCGCTGATAGCTACCACCGCCACACAATCTGAGTGAGATCCACCATGGCTGACGACGACAAGTCTGCCAGCGAACTCGTGCGCGATGATCACGCCAATCGCTGGTACTTCTTCGAGAACGGCGTGAAGCACACCGTCCCGAAACTCCCCATCCTGCTCGGCTTCCCGGAGTTCTACCCGCCCGGCGAAGTCACCATGCCCGATGGCTCCAAGCGCCAAATCTTGGTCGAGCCCATCGAAAGTGAACTCCATCCTTGAAAGGACAAAGATCATGGACCTCTTCCATGTGATTGACGACGCGCACGCCATCCTTCGCTTAAAGGGGGTGTTTCGCCAGGTCGCCTTGTTCCGCCGCGCCGACGAGATGTTCGCCAAGTGGGGCTCGGGCTTCATCCGCCTGCTCCCCTGCGGCCACACCACGCAGCCCAACGTGTCTTGGATTGATCTGGACCCGGGCAAGCTGGCCTACATTAAGACGCCCAGCGCGCTTAAGATCCTGGATCACATCAATCAGAGCGCCGAAAAGCAAGCACCCCCACTGGCTGAGGGAGCTTGAGCCATGAGCGATATTGCTTGGGTAGAACGAGTGGCTCAGCTCCGTAAAGCACAGGATGCCCGTGTGACTGAGCTTCTCGAAGCCAACAATCGTGAAGTGGAGCGCCGGCGAGTGGCTGAGCGTATCGTCCGACTGGCGGCTCAAGCCGTAAATAGAGAGCCCCGCGTTCAAGGAGGTATCCTGGTTCTTCAAGTGTACGCAGAGCCACTGCTGCAAGCCATTGAAGAGTGGTCAAACAAGGAACCAACAAAGTGACCATCACAGCCAAGATCATCGCTGACTCGATCAGCTCCCAAGGTATCCGCATCACCACGATGCAGCTGCGCTATCCGCGGTTCATCCATGCCGAGTTCTTGACGCATCGGGTGTTCTCCCGGAACGCCAGCAGCTCACGGGCTGTGCCGGTGTCCAAGCTGATTGAAGACATCCAGCGTGACCCCGCCATGCCAATCCACTGGGGCAAGAACCAGAAGGGCATGCAGGCTCACGAGGAACACGATGCCCCTGTTATTCTGGATCCCAGTGACCAGGATGGTGGCTGGCAATCAGAGCACGCGTGGCTCAGCGCCATGAACGTGGCTATTCACCACGCCAAAGCGTTCGAGGCTGCTGGCTACCACAAGCAGATCGTGAACCGCATCTTGGAACCATTCAGCCACATCAACGTGCTGGTGACTTCCACAAGCTGGGCGAACTTTTACGCCCTGCGCCAGCACCCTGACGCTCAGCCTGAGATCAAGGCGCTGGCGGATGCGATGTGGGAGGCTCAGCAGGCCAGCACACCCAAGCTGCTGTACCCCGGTGAGTGGCACTTGCCCTACGTGGATCAGACCCCTGGCATGCCCGACATGGAGGGCGTTCGGGACTACATCAGCAAGCATGATGTCAGGGTCACCCCTGAAGTGCTTCTGCTGCGGGTCTCGGTCGCTCGGTGTGCTCGGGTCTCCTACCTGACCCATGAACAAAAAGTGCCTGTGATCGAGACAGACCTGTCTCTCTATGAGCGGTTGGTTGGTTCGGTGCCTCTGCACGCCTCGCCGGCCGAGCACCAGGCCACACCTGACCGCTATGACCAGAGGGACGAACAACTCTCTCGCCATGCTGCCGGGACGGATGATGGGCGTCACCCTGACTTTAGCCCCGAGCTCGCCTGGCTACCTCAGTGGGAGCAGCCTGAGTTGCACGGCAACTTCACGGGCTGGATCCAGTACCGAAAGACCCTTCCGGGCGAGTGCATCACCGCCTGAACGAGAAGTGCCGGTTCGATTCCGGCTCGCTGGTCGAGGCTTGGTAGGAAGGGAGGCGGTTCGAATCCGTAGAGGGCTCTTGGGGAGCCAAATGACCCGGCTTCGGGGGCGGCCGTTAGCGCATCAGCGGAATCTGATGCAGGCCCCCGATCCTTTCTGGACAGACACACAGACAATCAGAGTTTGGATTCGTTCCGCTGAAGGTCAGGGCCGTAAGGGTGTGTCTGGGTTAAAGTCGAGATCATAGACCCTCGGCTGTCCAGTCTAGTTCCTGATCGCCACCGGCTGTCAGTGCGGGCAGAGTGAGAACGGTCTCATTCGTGGTCCGCAATCTTCAACACTACGCGGGTTCAACATCAACAAACTTTCGTTCAGTGACGGTTAAGCTCAAGTTTGTGGGATTCTGTTACCACTCAAGACCGTTAAAAGTTGGCTAACCTTGAAAATTATTCTTAAATTGAAGGAAAACGGGCTTGTTCAGCCGCTTACCTAAGTTGTATTAATGTTCCAGCGCAACTCAAGTGGGAACAGTCCTATGAAACCGGTCCTTCGCCCCAATCGTAAAGCGTCCAACGAAGATATCCTGCGCTACAACGGCATCGGCATGTCCCTCAGTGCCATCGCAGAGCGGTTGGGTTGCCATCCGACCTCGGTAACCCTCCGGTTACGCGCCCTGAAGGTGGCTCCCGCTGACACTCGCCGTGCCTTCATGGAAGACATCTTCGGCGCAATGGACCAAAACCTGGTCGAAGAGGTCGCTGACCTGCTCATGAACAACGAGAGCAACCAGCCCAAGTCCATCAAGGCCTATGTTCGTGAGCTGATCGTCGCCGACATTCTCGCCCGTCGCCTGTCCGGCCGGCCCGAGATCGGTGAAGCCTCCGACAACGACAATGAGGCTCCGAGCCAGGACGCCTGAGGCGCCGGCTACTCTGGACCCGTCATTTCCCTACATCCCTCAACAATTCGTTCTTTGGCCGGAGAATGCCCCGTGCAAACCGATCCGCAATACAACCAGCCGGCGAACACGGCGGCTGGGATCTACAACTGGTTCCGCGCCGCGGTGCCTTACCCGACCGACAAGAATCTCCACGTCCAGCTGGGCGTTCACTTCGAAGAAGTGGGCGAGATGCTGGAGACGATCCATGGGACGGACCTGCACACCGGCCAACTGATCATGGAAGCCGAGAGCGCCATGAAGGCTCTGGCCGATCACCTGAAGAAGGCCTCGACCACCGTCATCGAGATCAATGAGCAGCACCGGGCCGACTTCCTGGATTCGATCTGCGACCAGGTCGTGACCGGCATCGGCTCAGCCTACATGCTCGGCATGCAGGTGATCCCGGCGATCGCCGAGGTGAATGCCTCGAACTGGTCCAAGTTCGTGAACGGCGAGCCGGTCTTCAACGCCGACATGAAGATCGTGAAGGGCCCCAGCTACTGGAAGCCTGAGCTCGCCAAGTACGCGAGTGTCAGCGTCTCTCTTGGGTCGATCGCCGCGTAGGCCCCCCACCCCCACAACCCGCGTCTATTAGGCCTCGTTCCACCCGGAACGAGGCCTTTTCTTTGGAAACACCCATGAGCCCCGAACCCAAGACTTTCAACCTGAACCAGGGTCAACAGGCGGCCGCTGACTTCTTCTTCGAGTTTCTGCTCTCGGACAGCGAGAAATACATGATCATCAGCGGGCCGGCTGGTGTCGGGAAGTCCTACCTCACCGGCTACCTGATCGACCGCATCCTCCCGAACTACGAGAAGATGTGCAGCCTGATGGGCATCCAGCCGAAGTACCGCGAGGTCGCCATGACAGCGACCACGAACAAGGCGGCCGCGGTCACAGGCGAAGCCACCGGCCGGCCTTCGATGACCATTCATGGTCTCCTCGGTCTGGTTCCCAAGGTGGACTACAGCACTGGCAAGGTCAGCCTGGTTCGCACCCGCAACTGGAAGATGCACGAGAACAAGATCATCTTCGTCGATGAGTGCTCGATGGTGGACTACGATCTGCTGACCCAGCTCGATGAGAGCACGCTCAACTGCAAGATCGTCTTCGTGGGTGACCATTGCCAGCTGGGCCCGGTGAACGAGACCATCTCTCCCATCTACAACCACGGTCTGCCGTTCTTCAACCTGACCGAGCCCATGCGGAACGCCGGCCAGCCAGCTCTGGTGGATCTCTGCAACCAGCTGCGGAACACCGTCGAGACGGGTGAGTTCAAGCCGATCAAGACCTGCCCTGGCGTCATTGACCATGTCGATGCCGAAGTCATGCAGGATCTGATCGCGGAACACTTCCACGAGAACAACCCCTCAGGGCGCATCCTGGCCTACACCAACCAGCAGGTGAACGCCTACAACACGCACATCCGAGACCTCCGCGGCCTGCAGGAGGAGTTCATCATCGGTGAGCGCCTGGTGAACAACAACGCCTTCCAGATGGGCAAGCAGCGCATCCGCATCGAGGAAGAGGTTGAGATCATCAACCAGAGCTCCTCCACGGAGATGCTGGAGATCGAACGACCCCTTAAGGGAGCCAAGGTGGAACTGGAGGTCCGCCGCACCGACCTTCGTGACGCCTATGGCGGCGTGTTAGCTGGTGTTCCTCTGCCCGTGGATCGTCAGCACCACATCGACCTGACGAAGTACTACGCCCGTCAGAAGAAGTGGGAGCGCCACTACCACCTGAAGGAGAACATCCCTGATCTCCGGCAGCGTGATGCGGCGACAATCCACAAGGCCCAGGGCTCCACTTACGACATCGTCTTCGTGGACCTCGGCAATCTCAGCACCTGCCATCAACCGAACACGGCTGCACGCCTCCTCAACGTGGCAATTTCGAGGGCTCGCAGTCGGGTCATTCTCTACGGTGACCTCTCCGAAAAGTACGGGGGGAACCCCGTCTAAAGGAGAGTCTCAGTGTCTCACCACAAGCTGATCGACACCATCACAGCTCAGCTCTTCAAAGCCGAAGAGCGCCGGCTGGACACGGCGTTGCACAAGATCAACCGAGCCAACCGAGAAGCAGGCGCAGCGACCGACGGCTTCTTCTACAACGGGCAGTTCTATCGCCCGCTGACTGGACAGCTGTTGGTCGCCGGCAAGGGTCATCCAAAGGCCATGCTCCATCCCAGCCTCCATGGCTCGATGGATGGTTTTCTCGCCGACAAGAAGCGCGTCGAGGACGAGCGCAAGTTCACCTACCAGACCCTCATGAACCTTCTGACGCCCTGCAAGTGCGAGCAGGACATCCGAAGCACCCTGCCTGAGTGCCTGAAGAGCTTCCTGCCGGAAGAGATCGCCACACTGGAGCGGCACACCACAGCCGCTTTCACGATCGAGAACAATCCACGGGCGCTGCGGCAGTACGAGAAGATCCTCCCCACCATCGAGGCCTACTCCGTCTCGCAGCTCCTCTACTGATCGAGGACGTTCGTCACCATGCGGTACCTTCACTACACACCGGACACAGCCAGCGAATATCCCATCTGTTTCCTGGTTCCGCGGCTCTCTGCAGGGGACATCCTGAAGTCCTACATCCAGCCCTACGGCTTGGATCCAGACGATGTCCTGGTCCTCAGCACCTTCTCTGGCTCATCGGCCACGAAGAAGCCGTCGGCCAAGGAGATCAAGGCCTACATCACCGACGATCTGATGCCGGTCTTCACCGACCTGAACGTCAAATACGTCGTGGTGACCGACGCCAAGTACTTCAAGACGCTCACCAAGGCGACCTCCGTGGACGCCAACCTGGGCTACGTCCTGCCTTCGCTCTTTGGCGATCAGCAGATCATCTACATCCCGAACTACCAGAGCATCTTCTACGATCCGGAGCGGGTGAAGGCCAAGATCGCTCAGGGGATCCAGGCGATGATCGACCATCGCAATGGGGTCTATGCGCCTCCTGGGACGGACGTTCTGCAGCAGGAGCACTACCCCAAGAAAGATGAGGAGATCCAGGCCTGGCTGAACCAGCTGCTGAGGATGAACTGCCCCTTGGCGATCGACATCGAGGGCTTCAGCCTCCGGCACCACGAGGCCGGCATCGGCACCATCAGCTTCGCCTGGAACCAGCATGAAGGCATCGCCTTCCCGGTGGACTACGAGGAGATCCAGTGGGCTGATGAGGCTCCCTACGGCCGCCAGGTCCGGAACGAGAAGCGCCGGCAGATGCTCCGGAACTTCTTCGAAGCCTACCTCGAGAAGGCGATCTACCACCACATCGCGTACGACGTGTATGTCCTGATCTACCAGCTCTACATGAAGGACATCCTCGACACCGAGGGTCTCCTCAAGGGCATGAGCGTGCTCCTGCGGAACTGGGACTGCACCAAGCTGATCGCCTATCTGGCGACCAACTCCTGTGCCGGAAACATCCTCGGCCTGAAGCACCTGAGCCAGGAGTTTGCTGGGAACTACGCCCTTGGTGACGACATCAAGGACATCACCCAGATCCCGCTCGACAAGCTACTGCGGTACAACCTGATCGACACCTGCTCGACCTGGTACGTCCACAACAAGCACTGGGACACGCTCGTCGCAGATCAGCAGCTCGACGTGTACGAGACCGTCTTCAAGCCGGCGACGCTGGATATCATCCAGATGCAGCTGACTGGTCTGCCCGTGAACATGGAGAAGGTTCTCGAAGTCAACGAGATCCTCCTGGCTGAGCAAGCTCAAGCTCTCGCCACCATCATGAACTCTCAGATCATCCAAGGCTTCACCCACATCCTCAACGAACGCTGGGTGGAGAAGCGGAACAGCGAGCTCAAGGTGAAGCGGGTGACCATGGCTGATGCCAAGGAGGAGTTCAATCCAAACTCCGATCCACAGATGCGAACGCTCCTCTACGAGGTGCTCGAGCTCCCTGTGGTGGACCTGACCGACAGCAAGCTGCCGGCCACCGGTGCCAAGACCATCGAGAAGCTGATTCACCACACCAAGAAGCCCGAGATCATCGAGTTCCTGCAGGCGATGAACGACTACACGTCGGTGACCACCATCATCACGACGTTCATGCCGTCCTTCCTGAACACAGCTCAAGGGCCCGATGGGTGGCACTACCTCTTCGGCGGGTTCAACCTGGGCGGGACCATCTCCGGCCGGCTGAGCTCCTCGAACCCGAACCTGCAGAGCCTGCCGGCCAGCTCGAAGCACTCCAAGCTCATCAAGCTGTGCGTCGAAGCCCCGCCTGGCTGGATCTTTTGCGGCCTGGATTTCAATTCTCTCGAGGATCGAATCTCGGCGAAGACCACCAAAGATCCCAACAAGATCAAGGTGTACACCGATGGCTACGACGGTCACTCGCTGCGGGCATTCTCCTACTTCAGGGATCAGATGCCCGACATCGTGGACACCGTGGAATCCATCAACTCGATCCAGAAGAAGTACAAGTCGCTTCGACAGGAATCGAAGATTCCCACGTTCGCCTTGACTTATGCGGGCACCTTCAGGGCCATCATGAACCAGTGTGGCTTCCCTGAGGACAAGGCTCGCATGATCGAAGAGCGGTACCACGATCTGTACCGTGTCAGCGACGAGTGGGTGGCGGCGAAGCTCCAGCAAGCAGCCAAGGATGGGTATGTGACCGTGGCCTTCGGACTCAGGCTTCGCACACCTCTCCTGGCTCAAGTGATCCGGGGAAACCGCTCGACGCCTTACGAGGCGGAAGCGGAGGGTCGATCGGCCGGCAATGCTTTCGGGCAGAGCTGGTGCTTGCTGAACTCCAGGGCAGCGTCTGAGTTCATGGGCAAGGTGCGCGTGAGCGAGTTCCGCCTCGACATCAAGCCCTGCGCTCAGATCCATGATGCCCAATACTACCTCATTCGTGATGACGTGCGGCCGGTGGCTTTCACCAACGAGCATCTCGTCATCGCGGTGAACTGGCAGGACCACCCCGATATCTACGACGATCTCGTCCCTCTCGGTGGGGAGTTGTCGATCTTCTGGCCCAACTGGGCTCATGAGATCGGCATCCCCAATGGGGCCGGCGAGGATGAGATCCTCGGGATCATCGAGGAGGCTCTGTCTCCAGAAACCAAGACTTGAGGAGCTCACATGAGCCAGGATGAAAAGAACCCGATGACTCTGCAGGAAGCTGTGGAGTACGCCATCGGCCGCTTCGACGACTACGCAGAGCAACACCAGGCGAAGTGTACCGATTCGGGCTACCACAAGGCCGCGGTCAACCGGACGCACGCTCGCAAGCTGCGTGCGTCGCTGGAGGCTTCTCGAGCGCCTCATGATCCGCAGCCGGTGCGGCAGATGTACTTCCTCGTCTGTGGCGAGATCGTCTTCCGCGGCCCGGAGGAGACTGACCCTCCGTGCCAGATCCGGCTCAACTGTGTGGTGATGAGCCGCGATGGGCGCTTCCCGGTGTCCCACATCGCGCAGGCGCAGCAGACGCTGCAGAAGGCGTTCCACCAGCGTTTCCAGGACGACACCCTGGTCGTGATGGACTGCCCGATCATCAACATCCTGCCTCTCGGCCACTTCACGCATGAGGAGTTCAACAACCTCCCCATGCCTGGTGCCGACGAGGCTGCTCCCGAAGTCGCTCGGACTCCTGAGGATGCCGAACGGATCCTTCGGGACGCCGGCGTGACGATCATGTCTCCCGGCAAGGCGTAAGATTTCAGCTGCTGAGCAGCTGAATTGAGTGGCGGAGGACAGCCTTTTCCTGGGTTGTGCCTCCGCACCTCTCAGCCCTCATCAGCAAGAGATCTCTCATGCCCATCACCAACAACTCGGACATATCGCTGGCTCTGGCGGTATGGTTGCTCCACGACGAATACGACCACCAGGACATCGCCAACTACATCTCGGCGACCTCCCTGATGAAGCCGCTTCGGCATCTGGTTCTCGGGCCCCGTGTGCCACCCCAGAGCCGCAAGATCGACGTCGAGGACTTCATCCCGACGGCGCTCGGCAAGAGCCTTCATGACTCGATCGAGAAGGCCTGGACCATCGGTTACGGGCCGGCCCTCCGGAAGATGGGCTACCCGGACAGCGTGATCGAGAACATCGCCATCAACCCGACAGACGAGCAGCGTCGGGCCTCGAACAGCATGATCCCCGTCTATCTGGAACAGCGCATGTTCCGGAAGGTCGTGATCAACGGTGTCGAGTACACCATCGGTGGCAAGTTCGACCTGGTCACCGAGGGCATCGTGCAGGATGCCAAGAGCACCTCGGCTTACTCCTGGCTCATGGGCGGCAAGGACGACGACTACCGTCTCCAGATGAGCATCTACCGGTGGATCGACGCAGCTCAGCCGCTGCCCAAGATCACCGAGGACTACGGCCGCATCAACTTCATCTTCACCGACTGGCAGCGTGCTCAGGCCCGGCAAAACCCGGCCTATCCGCAGAAGCGCGTGGAGTACAAGGAGTTCAAGCTCCTCTCCCTCAAGGAGACCGAGACCTGGGTCATCGACAAGCTGAACCAGGTGATCAAGCACCGCAGCACACCGGAGGCCCAGCTTCCCGAGTGCTCGGATGAGGACCTCTGGCTCAGCGAGCCGCAGTTCAAGTTCTACAACGACGCCTCCAAGACCGGTGGCCGTTCGACGAAGAACTTCACCGTGCTCTCCGAAGCTCAGGCCTTCCAAGCGGAGAAGGGTGGGAAGGGTGTGATCGTCACCGTCCCGGCCGTCCCCAAGCGTTGCAGCTACTGCGACGTCTTCGCCATCTGCACCCAGAAAGACAGGTACAACATCCAATGATCGACCTCACGGGCGTCAACCATCATCCGATCCTTTCCGGCATTGTGGACGTGATCTGCACGCGCAAGCGGACCAAGGATCGTGGCTTCTTCAACGCTGTCGTCGCCTACTTCTTCGGCAAGATGGCGAGCTCGATGCGGGCTTCCGTCGTGACCAAGGACCGCGGCGAAGTGCCGGTCAACATCTTCGCGCTGGCTCTTGCTGAATCTGGGTTCGGCAAGGGTACCGCGGTGAACATCATCCAGAACGAGCTGCTCAACGGCTTCAAGCGCCGGCTCACCATGGACACGATGCCTACTCTCTCCGAGAAGTGCATCTGGAAGCACGCCACGGATCGCTCCATCCGTGACAACACCGACGTCCAGGTCGAGTTCGACAAGCTGAGCAGCATCTACCGTTCGCTCGGCACCTATCTCTTCACCTTCAAGGAATGCACGCCGGCAGCCATTGGGCAGATGCGCGACAAGCTTCTGCTCACCGACTGCGGTGCCATGAACCTGCAGGTGGACGAAATCGGGATGAACCTGTCGAAGTCCATCGAGGCTCTGACGGAGTTCCTCGAGCTCTATGACCGCGGTCTTCTGGATCCGAAGCTGACCAAGAACACCAACGAGAACACCCGTGTGGAGCAGATCGACGGCCCGACGCCGGCGAACCTTCTCCTCTTCGGGACTCCCGGCAAGGTGTTCGATGGCGGCTCGACCGAGGATCTCTTCTACGCGCTGCTGGACACCGGCTATGCACGCCGCTGCATCTTCGGGTGGGGCAGCGTAAACCCCGAAGGCACAGAGCTGACGCCGGCCGAGATCTACGCTCTGAGCATCCAGCCTCAGAGCACGGCCTCGATGCAGCAGTGGGCCAACCACTTCCACAGCCTGGCTGATCCTTCCATGTACAACTGGAAGATGACGCTCGAAGACGACGTCGCCATCAAGCTGATCGAGTATCAGCTGGCGTGCGAGAAGGCTGCCCTGGCTCTCAAGGACACCAACGAGATCCGGGCGGCTGAGATCACGCACCGCTACGACAAGGTCCTCAAGCTGGCCGGTGCCTACGCCTTCGTGGACAAGTCCAACGAGGTCGAGATGGATCACCTGATGCAGGCGATCTTGCTCGTCGAGGGCTCGGGCGAAGCCTTCAACAAGATCCTGACCCGTGAGCCGAACTACGAGCGTCTGGCAAAGTACATCGCCAGCGCCGGCCAGGAGCTGACGCAGCCTGACCTGACGACGGCGCTGCCTTTCTACAAGGGCAATCCGTCACATAAGGCGGCGATGATGGGGTACGCAGTGGCCTGGGGCTACAAGAACAACATCATCATCAAGAAGACCTACGGCACCAACAACATCGAGTTCTTCTCGGGCGAGACGCTCAAGGCGACCAACCTCGATGAGATCATCCTCTCGTACAGCGACAACTTCGCTTACAACTACGAGCGGGTGGAAGTGCCGTTCGCCGACTTGCATCAGCTGACCCAGGCTGAGGACATGAACTGGTGCAACCACGGGTTCCGCCATGATCACCGGGCCGAGGAGAACGTCATCCCCGGCTTCAACATGATCGTGATGGATGTGGACGGCGGCGTCTCGATTGATCTGGTTCATGAGCTCCTCAAGGAGTTCAAGTTCATGACCTACACGACGAAGCGTCACCGGATGCCGTACATGGACGAGAGCGGCACCGAGTTCCCGGGCCCGGATCGCTTCCGGCTGATGATCCCGACCAACTATGTGCTCAAGCTGGATACAGCCGAGTACAAGGAGATGATCGGCGACATCATCGACTGGCTGCCCTTCAAGGCGTCGGCCGACGTGGACTCGTCCTCGACCCAGCGGTCGAAGAAGTGGCTGTCCAACCCAAACGGGCAGTACTTCATCAACCCGACGGGCGAGCTGTTCAACGTGCTCCCCTTCATCCCGAAGACGTCTCAGAACGAGACGTTCAAGAAGGAGATGAAGGAGGTTGGCTCGATGGACAACCTCGAACGCTGGTTCGCTCAGCGCATGGTCCAGGGGGATCGGAACAACACCCTCCTGAAGTATGCGCTCGTCCTGGTAGATTCCGGCCTGGAACTCGGCGTGATCGACATGCTGGTCCACAGCCTGAATCAGAAGATCGCCAACCCGATGGACCGCGATCGTGTGTCGAACACGATCATGGTCACCGTGGCGAGGCGTCTGCAGAACCTGGCTCGCGCAGCCTGAGTCCTGCCGGGAGGATCACTCTCAGGGTGATCCTCCCACCCAATCACCTTTCCTCAGTTGTTTCCTTGGTTCGGGTTTTCCGAGCCAGATGGAGAAGACACATGACCGACGACTCGGATTTCCCTGAAAACATTCCCCAGAACGACCTTCTGGTCTTGATCGTCGGTGAGAGTGGTACCGGTAAGAGCGCCTCTTTGAAGGACCTCCCCGACAAGGATCGCTGGATCTACTGCAACTGCGAGTCCGGAAAGCGTCCTCCGTTCCGCGCCAAGTGGTGGGGCGGAGAAGCCCGCGGCTCGGTGATCACTGATCCCTTCCAGGTCTATGATGCTTTCGATTTCGGCACGGACAACCCCGACATCGACGGCGTCATCATCGACACCTGCACCTTCCTCATGGAGATGTTCGAGAGCCGCTACATCGTGGGCTCGAGCAACACCCAAAAGGCCTGGGGAGACTACGCGCAGTTCTGGAAGAACCTGATGCAGCAGAAGGTCGCTGCATTGGGCAAGCCCGTCATCATCCTGGGTCACACCAAGGAGGAGCTCGACGAAGCGGCCGGCGTGATGAAGCGCAGCGTCCCTGTGAAGGGTTCGCTCCGCGCCAACGGACTGGAGGCCTACTTCTCCACCGTGGTCGCCACGAAGCGCGTGGAGGTCAAGAGGCTCAAGGGCTTCGAGAACCCGATGCTCACCATCACCGAGGAAGAAGCCGATCTCGGCTTCAAGCACGTCTTCCAGACGCGCATCACCAAGGAGACGGTCGGCGAGCGCATTCGCTCCCCCATCGGCATGTTCACCAAGGACATGACCTACATGGACAACAACGCGACGCTGCTCGTGAAGCATCTGCGCGACTTCTACGGGGCCTGAGGCCTCGTCCCTAGTTGTTTTCTTGGTTCAAATTGGGTGGAGAAGACCTGTTGAACCAAGGAGAACACCTCCTTCAACAACACGCGAAAGCGAGAAGACCATGAGCATTTTCGGCAAACTGAAGTCCGAGGGTCTGGAAGAGTCCCAGGATCGCCTGGGCGGCTATGCCGCCAAGGAGACCGATATCTACACCGGCAAGATCAAGATGGCTTACGCCGGCAAGGCCAAAAGCGGCGCGCAGAGCGTGACGATCATCCAGGACCAGGGCGGCACCGAATACCGGGAGACGATCTACGTCACCAACAAGGCCGGAGAGAACTGGTTCCTGAACAAGGACGACAAGTCCAAGAAGGTGCCGCTCCCGGGCTTCACCATCATGGACGACATCTGCATGGTGACGGTCGGCTGCGGCCTGGCCGAGATCGAGACCGAGGAGAAGATGGTCAAGATCTACGATCCGGACCAGAAGAAGGAGCTGCCGAAGGCGGTGCATGTCCTGACGCCGCTGATCGGCCAGGAGGTCTCCCTCGGCATCCGCAAGGTGCTCGAGAACAAGTCCAAGAAGGAAGGTGACGAGTACGTCCCCACCTCCGAGGAGCGCACCTCCAACGTGATCGAGAAGGTCTTCCACACGGAGACCAAGATGACGGTGGCCGAGGGTCGCCAGGGTCTCGACGCCGGCGTCTTCTGGGATGCCTGGCTGGAGAAGAACAAGGGCCAGGTGCAGGACAAGCGCACCATCAAGGACGGCGTCCAGGGCGCTCCGGTCGCCGGCCGCGTGGGTACGGGTGCTCCCCCGAAGGCGGCGAACCAGGGCAGTGCTCCTGCCGCGGCTCAGGCTCGCAAGAGCCTCTTCGGTGCCGCCAAGGCGCCGTAATGAGCTGGGTTCGTGTTGTAGGCTTTGACCCAAGCATGACAGCTTGGGGCATTGCCGAGGCCGAGCTCGAAATGGTGACGGGGGATCTCACAACCCCCCGTCTCACCATTGTCGAACCCATCAAGCTCACCAACAAGCAGGTTCGTCAGAACTCCACGGACCTTCATGTTGCGGAGCAGCTCGCTCAGACTGCATTTCGCGTGGCCAGAGAAGCCAAGTTGGTGTTCGCTGAAGTCCCCGTTGGTTCACAGTCCGCAAGGGCAATGTGTGCCTATGGTGTGTGCGTCGGAATCCTTGGAGCCCTCCGCTCAGAAGGGATTCAGGTGATCGAAGTCACTGCTTTCGAAGTCAAACTCGCCTTGTCCGGTCGAAAGAACGCGACTAAGGAGCAGATGATTGCCGCTGCAGTGCAGCAGTATCCCGACGCTAACTTCCCCAGGTACTCCCAGAACGGGAAGAACTACCGGAAGGGGGACATCACCAACACAGCCGAACATGCAGCTGACGCTATCGGAGCAATCCATGCCGGCGTCCTCACCCCGCTTTTCCAGAACATTCAAAGGCTCTACGGAGCCAGGGAACCCGAATCCCATGCAAATCATCCTTGTCCAGGCTGAGATCGAGGCGGCCATCCGCGCCTTGATCAACAGCCGATTCAACGCCGACGTGCCCATGACTATCGAGCTCGCCGCGACCCGTGGGGCCGACGGCTTCAAGGCCACGATCGAGATCTCGCACGAGCAGCTGTTCCCCAAGCAGCCGCTCCAGGCCACCAGCCCTGTCGTCTCTGAACCTCCTTCGGCTCCCACGCCGGGGCGCACTGTCGGCGCACAGGCCGTCGTCGAGGCGGCGGAAGCCGCCGAAGCTTCGGACGTGTCCGAAGAGCAGGCCGAGAGCGCCGAACAGGCTGAAGCTCCGAATGAACCTCAGGAAGAGCAGCCGGCGAGCCAGGCCGCTGAGACGACTGAGACCGCTCAGCCTGAGCAGCCGGAACAGCCTGCCGCCAACCCGCGGCCGCGGCCTTCGATCTTCGGCCGGCCCAAGCTGGTGGAAGTCCCTCCGGCTGAGCCCGAGGCTGCGCCGGCGAAGACTCCTCTGGCCACCTCTCCGGAGGAGGACGCTGCTGACCGGGCCAAGATCCGGGCCGAGATGGCAGCAGAAGAGAAGGATGAGTCGATGGCCGAAGAGAATGCGGCCGAGAAGCTCGATCCTCCCTTCGAGGTCACGGCTGAGACCAAGGTGGCCTCGACCGATGCCGCTCCGGCTCAGGCTGCAGCTCCCGCCACCGGCGAGAAGCGGTCCCTGTTCAAGGGTCTGCGACGTCCGAACAACGGCTGACGATCATGGCCAGGTTCCTCGTGATAGGGGGCCTGGCCGGCATCGCAGTTTTGGTCGGATCTGCGGTAATCGTGGCTACGGCTCCGTATCTTGCCACCGTCGGCGTGGTAGTCCTTGTCGTGTATTGGTACGAGAAGAGCTTGGAGAAAGACAACCTCCCGCCCTCTGAGACCAAAGACGTCAAGGTGATCGACCCTAAATAGGGTAGCGCCGACGGCTGCAATCGTACAAAAGACCGCGCTTGGTCCTCGGAGACGGGGACCTACGACAAGTGGAGAGAGACCACTTCTTCCGAACCACGCGGAATAGCACTCTCAGGTGGTGACAGTCCGGAGAGACGGACCCAGATCGCAGTGCTTGGAACTACCCCGGACCAAGATCAACACTGCCTTAGGATCGGGGGGTGGTCCTCCGATCCTTTCTATTCGCCGGGTTAGCACAGCGGTAGTGCAGTGGTTTTGTAAACCGAAGGTCGGGAGTTCGATCCTCTCACCCGGCACCAGTTAGACGGTGGGTAGCTCAGTTGGTAGAGCACGGGACTCATAATCCTGAGGTCGTTGGTTCGAGTCCAACCCTTCCGTTTAACTTTATTCAGGCTGCTTTGCCGAAGGTTGCCACAGGCAACGACCGGGCCCAGCTCGACAGAGACTCAGCCTCGATCAGCCCCTCTGTGGCAGCCTTGAATGTTCTGTCGATCCCTGCAGCTGCGGTTGCTGCTTGCGCCTCTCGTTGGCGCTCCTGAATGGGATCCTGTCCCGCCTTCACCATGAGGCGGGCATTGAAGGCAAGCTCGCGCGCTTCCTTCAAAGAGACGGCCGGGTAATTCCCAAGAGCCAGATCTCGCCGGCGACCGTGTAGTCGAAACCGCAACACCCAAGACGACAATCCATCCGAGCGTATGTGCAAGTGGAGACCAAGGCTATCTGTGTGCCGGCCAGGCTTGTGGCTTCCCTTCTTCGTGAGCGCCTCAACGGCCTTAGCTGACAGCCCCATGCCTTAGTCTCCACCGAACTCTGTTGACCCACAATCCGCCCCACCAGTTTCAAATCTCAGCGACAGCTGACCATCGGGCCGGTCTGGAAGCAGTTCACGATCCGATTCTGGGGCTGCTGATAGTTCACCACCGGTGGGGCCATGATGGTCGGCATAGGGGTGGGCCGGTACCCTGAGTTCATGATCGCCATGTTGCGGTTGAACTCGGCCAGCTCCTCCGGGGTGGTGTTGCAGCCACACAGAGCCAGCAGCACCACCAGAGCCTTGATCTTGGGCATTTCTCGATCCTCTTAGAACACCAGGTTCGCCCAAGGATTCAGGCCAAGGGCCCGAACACCCATACCAGGACCGATCGAGTAAGGCAGCCCACCAGCCAGGCCCTTGGAGATCAGGTTGTCACCCAGCACCGAGCCAGGGTCCGGAAGCAGGCTGTTCGCCAGGAGCGCATGCACCGGGTTGTTCCGCAGGACCGAGAGCGCGACCTTCACCGACCGGATCTTGAAGTTGTAGAACCAGAGCAGACCCATGTCCTCGAGCGTGCCGCGGAACCGACCAGGCAGCCGGTCATAGTTCACGAACTCCTCGGTGATCTGAGCCAAGGCCTCCTTCTGGGTCTTGCCCTTCTTCTTCGTCAGGCTGTCGAACAGGATCGCCTTGGCGATGAAGTCACCGTAGTCCACGGCCTTCTGGAGCCCCTGGAAGAGCGCCGTGTCCCGGGTGATCATGCCATAGCGAGCCATGGTCTCGAACGGCCCAGGCAGCGTGCTGAGCTTGCTCTCGATGTACTCGTTGAGCTTGCCCGAGGTGAGCAGGATCTCGTCACGCGAAATGCCGGCATCCGAGATCGCCGAGAACTCGCCGGCCTGGATCAGCGGCCAGATGCTCATGCGAGAGTTGGCGTCAGCAATCGAGCGCCGCTCTGCACGGATCTTGTTCGCCTGGACGGTGTTCAAGGAGCTCTCAGCCGCACGCAGCTCAGCCTCGAGCTCGATGTCCCGCACCCGGTTGGTCACATAGGATTGGATCTCCGTGAGCTTCCGCGGCATGCCCCGGGCGATGTCCAAAGGCGACACACCACGCATGAGCAGGTGGTGCATGTTCGAGAGGCTGTTCGCCACCGGAACCACCACACTCTTCACGACGATGAGCACCTTCAGGTCCTTCACGACACCCTGCAGGATACTCTCGGCATTGACGAAGCGTTGGTATGCCTCGTTGCCCCACATGGAGAGCGCCAGCTTCTTCACGGTCTCCTGGACCTTGGAATCCCACCGAGTCGTACCGTTCCAGGCATCGCCGATCGAAGCATTGCGATAGCCCAGAGTGTCGTCGAGCAGATCCTTCCGAACAAAGAAGGTGTCCTTGCCGAACTTCGACTGTGCATAAGCCCGGATATCTTCGGGCATCAGCTCAACAGCGTCCTTGAGTACTGGATCAGCATCCAGAACCTTGGCGTCGAAGATGTTCACATACTGCGAAGCATTGGTCGCCGAAGCGAGCATGTCGTCCCGGTACTGCTTGTGGGTGTTGTCCACCAGAGCCATGTTCACCCGGGTCGCAATACCCTCTTCGACCTGCCGGCCGCGCCAGACACCGATCATCTTCGCCAGGTGCGTGTCTTTCTTCACCCTGGCCGAGATGGCGGGATCCAAGGCACGCTCATAGGCCACCACTCGACCCATGGAGTTGAACACCGGCATCAGGCTCTCGTTGTTCGGCGCACGCTCGCCAGACCCCAGGAGTCGCTTGGTGATGGCCTGGACCGACTTCGTGCTCCGGATGCGACCAGCCACGGGCCCATCGGTGAAGCCGGTCTCAGCCTCCACACCCGAAGCTGTCTGGTTCACGTTCTGCAGGATGCCCTGATTGTAGGGTGAGCGAGCAGAGGTCTGGGCCAGGTAGTAGCCGCGCTTCGAAGCGTTCGGGCCGGCGTAGTCAGCCGAGGAGCCGACATAGTCGCCGATCCGCTTGTAGCTCTTCTCGACCAGGTCCGAGTAGTTCTCGTCGTCCGAGACGATCAGGCTCACGCCGTTCTCAGGCAGGCTCGGGATGTAGCCCTTGTAGTAGTTCATCTGGGCCCGGCTGGAGTTGGACACACGCTCCATCTCCTCCTTCCGCTGGCCTTCAAGGAACGCCAGGGTGAAAGACAGCCCGTCCTTGTCCGTCTGAGCCAAGGAGCTCACCGTCTCGCGCACCCGCTTCTCGAGGTTGCCGATCGTGTAGAGGGTGATCAGCTTGTCGAGGTCCGCCACGAAAGCAGCATCCTTGGAGACAGCCGGCGCACGACCACCATTCAGGCCGGCCAGCGAAGCGATCGCCGCGGCATTCTTCAGCAGGAAGTGGCCAGGCTCCTTGGTCTTGATGAAGTCGGCCAGCTGGGCAGCCTTCTGCTGCATGAGCTTCCACTCACGGCCGGCCTTGGCCTGCAGAGCCTTCTCCAGATCCCGAGTGGTCTTCGTGAGCAGCTGATCGTTCGAGAACAGCTCGAAGATCTCGTCGTGCTTCATGCTCAGAGCCAGAGCAGCCAGGTCGTTCTCAGCCATGCCGTGGAACAGGTCCGACCACTCACCCTCGGAGAGCTTCCGCTTGAACTTCTCGGAGATGATGCGCGGGAGATCTTCGCGGTACCGCTGGCGGCTCTGGGACACCATCGAGCGAACCTGCTTGATCATGTCGAAGATGTCGGCGTTGTTGAGCGTCCGGCCGACCAGATCAGCCACCAGCTTCTTGATGGGCTCCCACATCGCCGAGCCATAGACACCCTTCACCGCGCTCTCACCCACGGCATTGGCCTTGGTCTCGTTCACCGCAGCCTCGGTCAGTCGAGCAACGCTGGCGACGAGCTTGGTCGCCTTGTTCGAGCCCTTGGCATCCAGGCGCTCAGCAGCATCGACCAGTGCGGCCGCGGCACCCTGAAGCATGTCGGTGACCTTCTGGTTCGCCTTGTCAGTGAGAGACCCGGCCGGCGTGACGACGTAGTCGAGGAGCGACTGGTGCTCCATGGAGGTCTTCTGGATCTGCCGGGAAAGATCGTCGATGGCCTGCTGGACGTTCTTCGCCTTGGTTGTGCCGGCCATCACGTCAGAGAGCTTGGACATGACTGTGCTGGCGGAGTTCTCCACCAGAGCATCCAGCGTCCGATCCTCGTTCTTGTAGGCCTTGGGCAGAGCCTTCTTGGCCAGGAACGCACGGAAGCCATCATCCACCGTGGCCAGAGCCAGGAAGATGGGAAGCAGCGCCGATCGGCCCTGACGGTCCAGCTTGGTCTTCTGCTTGCCGACCAGGATGTCCCACTGCGCCTCAGCCCGAGCCAGGACGTTGGGATCGCTAGAGTTCGGGTCCGACATCAGATCCTTGGGCGTCAGATCCTTCGTGACATGCGCGAACAGCTCCTGAGCCTTGGCCATGGCAGACGGGTCGATCTCAGCCTTCGTCGCCAGGGTAGCCACCATGATCTCGAAGGTGGCAGCAGCCTGGGGAGTCATGCTCGAGAAGCCGGCCTTACGCACATCCCGGGCGTACTCCACAGCTTGGTTCACGGCATTCGACATGGCCTGGCGGTTGATCAGATCATCCACCGGGTTCTGGTTGAGATGAGTCCCCACAACCCGGGTGAATGTCTTCAGCACCGCGGTCAAGCGAGGATCAACGCTCGGGGATGTCTGGTGAGCGAGAGTGAGCTTCGACAGGTTGCCGAGGACCGTCGGCTGACTCCGGACGATGATCGCTGTGTTGAAGTTGATGTTGCTCCACATGGACTCACCAGGGGGAGAGACCACAGTGCGCCCGAGGATCAGCTTCTTGATGAGCGCAATGGCATCCTTCGCCAGCTGCACGAACGGGTTCGCCGCGGTCTTCTTCAGCTTGATCGAGAGGTCCTTGTTCGACAGCGACCAGGCCATGAACTCGTTCAGAGCCAGAGCCTGACGTGTGGACAGATCGTTCTCGGTGTTCTGCAGGTGACCACGAATGGCAGCCACAGCATCCCGATAAGCCTTCCAGGTCGCCGGCGTCATCGTCCCACGCTGGCTCTCCAGGTTCAGGAACTGGCTCATCAGCTCACGCAGACGCAGCACAGCCTTGCCCTCTTCCGACGCCGGCCCGGCATTCGGATCGTTGAGCTGCTTGGAGATCTCCAGCACCTTCTCGAAGGTCGCAGCGTGGATGACCTCATGAGCCATGGTCTCGAGATCAGCGCCTTCCAGGCTCGGCGTGGCCAGGTAGATCACCTTCTCGCTCGGAGAGGTCAGACCCTTGGTTCCGGGCCCGAACACAGGCAGCGAAAGTCCCTTGGCATTGCTCCAGGCCTGCAGCTGCTCCGGTGTGCCATGCACCACGGTCCAGCCATTCGTGCCCTTGGTCCGACGGATCAGGTCGAAGATCTCCGGCATGCCTCCACGGAACGCCTTCATCAGGGCCAAGCCGGAGATCACACGCACACCGGTGGCCTTGTCGATCTTGCCCAGACCGCGCTTCTTCGGAGTCACTTCCTTGAGAGGCACCGGGGCGGCTTCGACCTTGATGCCGACCTTCTTGGTGAGAGCCGCGAAGTGCTTCTGGTAAGAGGCGTTGAGCTCAGCAGCGATCTCCTCATGGGTCGTGCCCTTGAGATCCTCACCCGTCTTGACGAAGGGAGCGCCGGCAGCAGCCATCTGATCGACCTTCTGGCTCACCTCACTCAGGGCCATGTGGCGGGCTTCGACGCTGAGGTAGCCCTCGAGCAGATCCTGCTCCAACCACCCCATGCGCTCACGGATGGTAGCCTCATCGAGCACGGCGTCTTCGCCAGGCATCCGGAAGGTCCGAGACAGGATCTCCCGCATCTTGTCGGTCATCGGCTCCTTCTCGGCAGACTTCAGGAACGCGGAGTAGGACTCATGCAGAGCCTGTAGAGGATTGCCCTGCCAGCTCGTATGGATCGCCTCGTTCAGGATGCGGCTGTCCTCGTCGATCGTGTCGAGGGGACCATGCACACCGTCGAAGATGGCCAGACTGCGCTTGAAGTGTCCCGTGAGGAGTGCCGCCTGAATGGCCCG
>LNFM01001471.1_pt1 | contig 75851 bp, 84 predicted proteins | sample 596031 | NCBI WGS metagenome assembly LNFM01 (sample SAMN04254537, study PRJNA301005) | activated carbon metagenome | isolation source: dual media filters at the Ann Arbor, Michigan drinking water treatment plant | place: USA: Ann Arbor
CGCAGCATGGCGAGCGCGCGGGCGATGCGCTTGCGGGTCGAGTGCGGCATGATCACGTCGTCGATATAGCCGCGTTCGGCCGCCACGAACGGCGACAGGAAGCGCTCCTCGTATTCCCTGGTGCGCGCGGCGATCTTGTCGGCATCGCCGATGTCGGCGCGGAAGATGATCTCCACCGCGCCCTTGGCGCCCATCACCGCGATCTGCGCGGTCGGCCAGGCATAGTTGAGATCGCCGCCGACATGCTTTGACGCCATCACGTCATAGGCGCCGCCAAACGCCTTGCGCGTGATCACGGTGACCAGCGGCACGGTCGCCTGCGAATAGGCGAACAGCAGCTTTGCGCCGTGCTTGATCAGCCCGCCATATTCCTGCGCCGTGCCCGGCAGAAAGCCCGGCACGTCGACCAGCGTCACGATCGGGATTTCGAAGGCGTCGCAGAAGCGCACGAAGCGCGCGGCCTTGCGCGAGGCGTCGGAGTCGAGCACGCCGGCCAGCACCATCGGCTGGTTGGCGACAAAGCCGACACTCCTGCCCGCCACGCGGCCAAAGCCGGTGACGATGTTTTTTGCGAATGCCGGACTGATCTCGAAAAAATCGCCCTCGTCCACGACCTTCAGGATCAGCTCCTTCATGTCGTAGGGCTTGTTGGGATTGTCCGGGATCAGCGTGTCGAGGGAATTGTCGATGCGGTCGGGATCGTCCTGCGTCGGCCATTCCGGCGCGCCCGAGGTGTTGTTGCTGGGGAGAAAGTCGATCAGCCGGCGCATCTGCAACAGCGTCTCGACATCGTTCTCGAACGCGCCGTCGGCGACCGAGGATTTCACCGCATGCACGCTGGCGCCGCCGAGTTCCTCGGCGGTGACCACCTCGTTGGTCACGGTCTTCACCACGTCGGGGCCGGTGACGAACATGTAGCTCGTGTCCTTCACCATGAAGATGAAGTCGGTCATGGCGGGAGAATAGACGTCGCCCCCGGCGCACGGCCCCATGATGACGCTGATCTGCGGAATGACGCCGCTTGCGATGACGTTGCGCTTGAACACCTCGCCATAGCCGCCGAGCGCGGCGACGCCCTCCTGGATGCGCGCGCCGCCGGCATCGAACAGCCCGATGATGGGCGCGCGCGCCTTCAGCGCCATGTCCTGCACCTTGACGATTTTTTGAGCATGCGTTTCGGAAAGAGAACCGCCGAACACGGTGAAGTCTTTCGAGAACAGAAAGACCGTGCGGCCGTTGACCGTGCCCCAGCCCGTGACCACGCCGTCGCCGGCGATCTTCTGCTTCTCCATGCCGAATTCGGTCGAGCGGTGCTCGACGAACATGTCGAATTCCTCGAACGAGCCCTTGTCGAGCAGGAGTTCGATGCGCTCGCGGGCGGTGAGCTTTCCCCGCTTGTGCTGGGCGTCGATGCGGGCCTGGCCGCCGCCGAGCTTGGCCGCGTCGCGGCGCTGTTCCAGCTTCTCGATGATGTCTTTCATGAAGTGCGTCTGCCCCTGCCCGGCCGGTTCCCGGACAGGCATAGCATGGCCCCAAATGCACCGTCATGCCCGCCCGCCCCTGACTTTGGGCGGGAGGCCGGACGGCCGGCCTGCGCGGCCGGCTTGATCTGGCGCAAAGCGGCGGCCAGGCTCGCGTGCCACAAGGTAGACGGGAGCAAGGCCATGTCGCACCGGATCAAGCTGATTCTGGCCGCCATCGTGCTGGCGGTGATTATCATGATCGTGCTGCGTCAGCACGGCGCGGTCTAGGCCGGGCGTCCGGACGCAATAGGATAAATGTGCGACTGACCCGCTCCGACGGAGCATCGTGAAGCGTAGGAGACGACCATGCGCAAGACATTGATGGCGATCGTGGCGGCGGCGACGCTTGCCACCGCGAGCCTGGCGGCCCCCGGCAAGGCCGACGCGCACTGGCGGGGCGGACACTGGGCCGGCGCCGGCATCGCGGCGGGCGTGATCGGCGGCGCGCTCATCGCGGGCGCCTATCGGCATGGCTATTACGGCTACGGCTACGTGCCTTATTACGGCTATGCCTACCCGCCCTATTACGCCGGCTATGCCTATCCGGTCTATCGGCCCTATTATTACGGCTATGCGCCGCGCTATTACGCGCCGCGCGTGCGCGTGTACCGGGGCTATTACGGCCCGCGCCATTACGGCGTGCGCCATCACGGGGTGCGGCGGGTCTATTACCGTCACCATTACGCGCCGCGCTATCACTGGCATCGCTGGTAACAGGACCGGGTGGAACTTTGCGGCACGTCGCCGCGCCGCCGCGATATCTGCCGCCTTTTACCTTCATCCGAGGCAAACCGCGCTCGACGGCTCCCGTCATGTCTGTTATGTTTTGCATGTCGTCAGTTGCGAGAAATGGGCACTGACGCTTGAGAGACACGTTCGCCGTGCGAGAAACGGCACGCGCACTCCCGACGCAATGCTGGTGAAGCTTGGTCAGGCCCCGGCTTGGCCAAAGAGGCACGGAGGCATTCATGCAGAAGATCGCGCAGGCCAATATCGAGCGGTTCAACACGCTGCTGGAAACCGAGACCGATCCCACCAAGCGCGCCATGATCAGGACGCTGCTGGCCGAGGAGATCGAGAAGCTGAGCCGGTTGCAAACCTTCAAGGCTGCCGAGGCCAAGGCCCGCCCCTAGCGGTCCTCGCTCCACGGCCGCCAGTGCGTCGGATCGATGTCGATCGGCTTCCCGTTTGACGGATCGATCCACTGATGTCCGCGCTTGCGGGTCGGAAACACCAGCGCATGCACCCCCTGGTCGTCGATCACGCAGACTTCAAGATCCGCATCAGCGGGGGCGATAGCGACCGGCAGCCATCTGTCGGGCAAGGGGTGTATTTCAGCCATGGTGTGCAAGCCAGCACCGCCAGGCACCAATCGCATTGACCTGCGTCAACCTGCCGCCGGCCGGTCCGCGCGCGCGGCGGCCCGCCTGTTGAACATCCACAGGGCGATCGCGATAGCGAGCATCATCAGGCCGCCGAGCAGGACGGTCGCGGCGTTGGCGCCGAGCTTCTCGAACCATTGCGTATAGAAATGGATGGCGCCGAACACGGCGGCGATGTTCACCACCCAGCGCCGGTTCGCCTTCGCGCCCCAGACTCCGACCGCGACCAAAGCCAGCGCCCAGCCGATGCCGAAGACATAGGAGGGGATCACGACCGCACTGGCCGTCTTGGCGCCGCCGGTCTGGATCGCGGCGTCGTTGGCGGCGATCGCGCGAACCAGCCGCAGCCGGTCGCCCCAGAGCGAGCCGATCCAGAATCCGAAATTGACCAGAAAGACGGACGTGCGCGCGGCGATCAGCGCGATTCGCTCATAGTCGGCGCTCACCCGCTGCGAGATCAGATAGGTCGCCAGCGCCAAAGCGGAGAACACCACGATGGTGACGGCCGGCTCCTGGATCGACAGCGAATACATGGCGTGCATGTAGCCGGTGCGGGCGCCAAAACATCCCGCGAGCGAGATCACGGCGAGCGCGGCGAGCAGGCTCGAGCGCGCGATCACGCTCGCCGCCGCAAGCCCGAACGTGATGGCGATGGCCGCGCGCAGCGAGCCGTTGTCGATCACCAGAACGCCGCCGGCCAGCGTCAGCGCGCCGATCACGAGGCAGATCTGCGCCAGCAGGTCCCAGGCTTCCGCGCGCTGCAGGATCAGCATCAGCCCCACGGCAAACAAGGCCGCGCCGATCATGATGGCGGTCATCGCGGTCGGCACCAGCGCCCCGACCCCGGCCGCCACCGCCACCACCCCGAACCCGATCAAGATATTGATGCCGAGCGAGCCGGTGTCGTGTTTCGCCAGCCCCTTCAGGCGCTCGGCTTCGGACGCGGTGAGCTTGCCCTCCTCCACCAGTCGCGAAAGATCGAGAGTGATTTTCATGATGACGCGAGTCCCCGATGTGCAGAACTTGGTAGCACGAAAGCCCTCGAAGGTTCAGCGCCTTGCAAAATGCCGACGCACGCGCGGGGGTTGATTCAGGTCAATGTCGCGGACCCCGCAACAATGCCCGAATAGCCTGCCTGGCCGATACGGAAGAGAGCGACCATGCTGAATATGCGACCGCTCACGCCAGATTTGACATGCGCGTTCGACCGGCGCGCATTTCTCACCGGCGCAGCCGCCCTTGGAATGACCTCGCTCGCTCCGGCATCCGGCCGCGCGGAAGCGGTAAAGACGAGCGCCCGTATCGTGATTGCCGGCGGCGGCGCCGCCGGTCTGACAACCGCATCGCGGCTGTCACGGCGGCTGGACGGCGCCGACATCGTGATCGTCGAACCGCGCGCCGAGCATTTTTATCAGCCCGGCTTCACGCTGATCGGCGCCGGACTGAAGCCCGCCGGCTATGCGGTGCTCCGCACCGCAGACTTCATCGCTCCCGGCGTGCGCTGGTTGCAGGAGAGCGTCACAGAATTGGATCCGGTCGCCAGCAAGGTGGTCACCGACAAGGGCACCGTCCTTGCCTACGATTATCTCGTGGTCGCGACCGGTCTCACGCTCGACTACGCCGCCATCGAGGGAATGGACCGCAGCCTGATCGGCCGCGAAGGAATCGCCAGCGTGTATGCCGGCGCACAGGCGGCCGAATTGTCATGGCAAGCACTCGCAAAATTCGTCGAGACCGGCGGCGCCGGCCTGTTCGGCCGGCCGGCGACGGAGATGAAGTGCGCGGGCGCGCCGCTGAAACAGACATTTCTGGCCGACGATCATCTTCGGCGCAAAGGCACACGAGGGAAGTCGGAGATTATCTACAATGCACATAATCCGACATTGTTCAGCGTGCCGCTGGTTGACGCCAAAGTACGGGAATTGTTTGCGCGGCAACAATTCAAAACCAATTTCAGTCACGTCCTGACCCGGATAGACCCGGGCAAGCACATCGCCACGTTCTCGACGCCCACGGGGCCGATCGATCTGAAATGGGACTTCATCAATGTGATTCCGCCGATGCGCGCGCCGCAGGCCGTACGCAACAGCCCGCTGCCATGGCAGAGCGGCGACTTCGCAGCCGACGGCTGGATCGAGGTTGACAAGGCGACATTGCGGCACCTGCGTTTTTCCAATGTCTTTGGTGTCGGCGACGTGAACGGCGTGCCAAAGGGCAAGACCGCAGCAAGCGTGAAATGGCAGGCGCCCGTGGTCGTCGATCACATCGCGGGATCGATTACCGGCAAGGGCGGAACCGAGCAATACAATGGCTATACGTCGTGTCCGCTCATTACCCGGGTCGGCCAGGCCATGCTGGTCGAGTTCGACTACAACAACAACCTGACGCCTTCATTCCCGTTTATCCCGCCGCTTGATGAACTGTGGCTGGCGTGGGTCATCAAGGAACGCGCGCTAAAACCAAACTACACAGCCATGCTGCGCGGCCTCGCCTGAGCGAAGGATGTCTCCATGAAGGACTTCACCCTTGAGTCGATGCTCGCCATCCTGCAAGAGATGCTCGGCTGGATCTTGTGGCTGGGCCTCGTACTTGCCGCAGTCGCCGTAGGACTGTTCATCCGGAGCCTGCTGCGCCAGCGCGGCTTCAAGGGGCCGGCTGCGCGCAACGCGCTGCTGCTGGGCGTGCTCGGTGGAGCGGCTGCCGCACTTGTCGCACCGTTTTTCACCCAGGCAGGCTTTGGCAATATTCACGGGCCGGTCGACTGGGCCCTCCTCGCGCTGATCGGGATCGGGGCCTTCGGGGTATCCACGGTTGCGGCATTCGGGGTTCTTGGAACCGTCTGCAAGACAACCGCCCGTCTCTAACGCAGCCGGCCGGAGACCCGCAGAATATAGGTGAGCACTTCCGCCACCGCCCGGTACAGGTTTTCCGGGATTTCCTGTTCCAGTTCGAGCTGCGACAGCGCTTCGGCCAGTGCCGGATTGTCGGACAGCGGCACGCCGTGTTCGGCCGCGGTGTCGATGATGCGTTGCGCCAGCTCGCCGCGGCCGATCGCGGTGACGCGCGGCGCATTCGGCTTCTCGTATTTGAGCGCGACCGCGAGTTTCTGTGGGCTCTCGCTCATGAGGCGCGATCCACGAACAGGCCGGGCGCCGTCACGGGAGACGCCGGCGCGCCGGTGGCGCAGAGAATTTCGCCGGGCGCGATGGCGGCCTCGTTGAGCCCGGCTTCCAGCAGTGGCATGGCCTCGCGCAACGCCTTCGCACTGTCGCCGCGTTCGGCGAAGAGCGACACATTGGCCTGTTCGCCGATCATGGCGATGCGCGCATGCACCGGCCCGATCGGCTCGACATCGATGGAGAACATCGCCTGCCAAACCGGCTTCTTCGCATCCTTGCCGCCGCGCTTGCCGTCGCGCTCGATTCGCAACTGCATGATGGCGGTGCCTTGCGGCAGATTCAGCGGAATGTCGAATACCAGGCGTTGCGTGGTGTCGGAGGCGCGGCCGCTCAGGACCTCCTCCGGCAGCGAGGCAATCTGCAACATCGTGTGGCGCGACAGGGCGGCGTCGGTTTCCCCGAGCAGACGCAAGCCCGCGTCGCGCAACGGCAGGCCGTCGAGCGCGCCCGGCAGAACCGGCGGCTGCGGCACGGTCGGGCCGTTGCGATGCGGCGGCGCCGGCGCATGAGCGGGCGGCAAGGTTTGCGGCAGCAATGCCGGGTCCGCTTTGGGGGCGAGCCAGTTCTGCAAAGCCTGACGCAGGTCCAGCAAGGCTGATTTCAGATCGCCGGTCGGTATAAATCCAGCCGGTGCGGTCTGCGGAAACAATCCCGCCTGCAAGGTCGCCTGCAATTTCACCGCATCGCCGCCGGGCGGCGGCGCCGGGCGCTGTCCCAGCACGACCTGGATCGCCGCACGCACTGCCGGCGGCAACGGCGCATCGTTGCGCGCAAGCATCGCTTCGAGATTGGCCTTGAGCGGCGTGTCGGCCGCAGCCGCCGGCTGCAGGACGGGACGCGACAGCACGGCGTCGGTTTCGGCGAGCAGGCGCAACGCCGCGTCGCGCATCGGCGTGGACGGAGATGCCGGCACGGATTGCTGCGGGATGGATGACGCGGCCGGCGTCGCTTGCGGCAGTGATGCGCCCGGCTGCGCAGCCTGCTGAACGATCGGCGATTGCGCTCCGGGTTGCGGTGCCGTCACTGCCGGCGCATGGCCTGACGCCGGCGCCGGCCTGGCGGCAGCATCGCCGCCTTGCGGCGCGAGCCAGGTCTGCAAGGCGTGACGCAAGCCGAGCAAGGCGGCCTTCAGGTCGCCCTGCACCGGCTGGCCCTTCGCCAGCCCGGATTCCAGAAAGACGCCGGATTGTTTGACCGCCTGCTGCAGTCGGGCGGCGTCGATCCCGCCGAGCCGCGTCGACAGCACATCCTGCAAGGCGACTTTGACGCTCTGCGGCAATGACGCGCCGTTGCGCGCCAGCATGGCTTCGGCATCGGCCATCAGCGGCGCGAGTCCGTTCTGGCGCGGCGCCGCCGCGCCCAAAGCCTGCTGCAGGACCGCGAACAGGAAAGCCTTCTGCTCTGACATCGCCGTTTGCACGGCAGCCACCGCCTGGGGCGTCGACGCCAGCGGGGCCTGCGGAGCGGGCGCCGTCTGGCCGGTCGATGTCTGCAAGGGGGCGGGCGAAGCCGCTACGGGCGGGATGACAGCCATCGGGGCGAATGTCCCAGAATCGATCCCCGGACCCTAGGCCGCAAGCGTGAAGCGGGTCTTAACCCCGCTGCCCAAAAGCCGCGCGGAGCGGCCCACCCATCACAAGCGGTTGCCCGGGAGGGCGGGAGACCGCAGCCGCCGTCTCTCACGCGGCAAGCGTCAATATCCGGACGGCGGCTTCAAAGTCCCGGGCGCGATGATGACGGCGGGTCATGGCGTCCTCGTCGCGGCCCCAGGTCTGCATGTTGAAATCCTCGTCGACATGGGCGGCGCGCCAGACCTGATCGGAGTCCAGCGCCCCCTTTGCGAGCGCCAGCGCCAGCAGCGCCGAGCCGGTCAGGGTGGTGATGGAATGCATGGCGCCCAGCCGCCAGGGATCGGACGGCATCGCCCGGCGCGCGGCGGCGACCGCATCGTCCGGCTGCGCCACATGCACCACGCCCTGCGCCAGGATGAACCGCGCGCCAAGAGCGGCGCGCGCCCACGCGATCGGCGGATCCCAGCTTGCCGCCTGTTTCTCGATCAGACCTTCCGGACCATCGGCGCGGTAGAATAAAAGATCGCAGCCGAGATATTTCAGAATGTCGTCCGCGACCGCATCCGGCGCATCCACCACGCCATCGATGATGGAATTGGCGAGCCGCGTGAGCGGCATGCGCGCGGGATCAATCACGTCGGTCTGCGCCTGCCATTCGGCGGCGATTGTCTCCGCCAATGCGCGGGTCGGCGCGGCCAAGGTCTTGCGGGCCGGCGTGCGCACGGCCTTGTCGTCCAGAACGACGGCGAACGCGCCGCCGCTCTCTTTAACCCCCGCCGCGTCATAGAAACGCTTGCGCAGGTCGGGGCGCGCGCCCTGGCGTGCGGATTCCATCGGGTCGAGCGGGTTGTGCCTGTAGATGTCGTCGAAAATGTCGCGCATCACTGGTCCGCCAGCCGCAAATCTTCCGAGGTCACGCGCAACCGCTGCGCAAGCTGGCGCGCGATATTGGTCAGAATCGCCTGCCCGATGCGCGGATGATCGCGCAGCAAAGCCTCAAACTGCATGCCGGTCAACATATACGCCTCGACGTCGTCGTCCGCCACCACGTCGGCGGAGCGCGGCTGGCGCTCCAGCAATCCCATCTCGCCGACCGAACACCCGGGAGCGAGACTTGCCAGCCGGCGGTCGGCATGCGGACCGGAGACGCGGATGCTGACCGTGCCCTTGGTCAATATCCAGAGCCGGTCGGAGGGATCGCCCGCGTTGCACAACGAGGCGCCCGCCGGATAGCTGATGGCGGTCAGGTGCTTTTTCAGAATCTCGACATCCGGCGCGGACATGCCCAGGGTGAGATCGGCCTGCGCCAGGTCCTGCTCGAACACCGAATGCCCGCCCGAACCCGCGCGCAGGATTGCCTCCTCCGCCCACTCCATCGCGGCATCGACATCGTCGAGCACAAAGGCATTGTCGCTGCCCGCGACCGCCTCGTTGACGATGGTGGCATAGCCGGGCTGCGCGCCGCACAGGATGAGATGACGATTGCGCTCGGCGCAGCGCTTGGCGGCCTGCTGCAGCGCCGTCGCGCCGGAAATGTCGATGTCGCTGACGCGCTTGAAATCCAGCACGATGATGACGGCGCGTTCTGTGATGTCGCGCAATTCGGTGGCGAGATCGTCGGAATTGCCGAAGAACAGCACACCCTGCAATTCCAGCACCGACACCAGCGGCCCGGCCCGCTTGAGCACCTCAAGATCGTGGCGCGAGCGCACGCGCTTGGAATGGATGGCGGCGGCAGTGGCACGGCGGCGCACGATCGGACGGCTCATGTCGGCGATGAAAATAAAACAGGCCAGCAGCACGCCGACCCCGGCGCCGATGATCGGTTGGCCGACCACGGTGGCGGCGGCGACCGCCGCCGCGATCGCCAGATTGCGGCGCGCCCGCGCGCGGCTGGCCGGATCGTCCGCGACAAAGGCGTCCTGCGCCATCCGCAGCGTCATGGCGTCGAAGGAGCGGATGGACACGATGATCAGCAAGGCCGCCAGCACGATCATCGGGATCGCGAACAGGAGCGACGGAGCGAGAAATACCGCCGCCATCAGGATCAGCGCCGCCGCGATGGTGGACATGCGCGTGCGGCCGCCGGAGCGATGATTGGCCACCGTCACCGAAAACGAGATCGCCACCACGACCGCGCCGACAAAGGCCGCCACGATGTTGCCAGCGCCGAGGCCAATCAGTTCGCGGCGCGGCCCGATCGGGATGTCGGAGAGATTCTGCGCGGCGCGCAGGTCCAGGAACAGGTCGAGCGTGCCGAGCAGCGAGAGGATCAGCGAGCCCAGCAGGATGATGCGCAGCGCCTCCTTGTCGTTCCACAACGCAAGGACCACCGACATGTCGAGTTTCGGCATCGCCCAGAACGAGCCGATCGACACCGCGCCGATGGTCGGGCCGAGATCGATGGCCGGAAAGGCCAGCCGCAGCAGATGGAAGCTGACAAATCCGATCAGCAGGCCCGACAGCAAGGCCGGGAATTTGGGATAGATCCGGCCGACCACCATGACCGCGACCACAATCAGGATGCCGAACAATGTTGTGAGCGGATGCGGCAGCGACATGTGACGCGCCAGATCGAGCAAGGCCGACAGCGACGGCACGCCGAACAGCACCGGCAATTGCTTGAGACCGATCAGCAGGCCGAGACCGGTGACGAAACCGCCCAAGACCGGATAGGGCGTGAACTTGATGATCCGGGACAGCCCGGAAATGCCGAACAGGATCTGCCAGAATGCCACCAGCAGCACGAAGACCGGATAGGCAGCGAGCACCATGGCCGCATCGCCGTTCCATGCGCCGAACAGGGCCGCGCCAAAACTCGCGTGCAGGAAGCTGATCGGATTGGTCGGGATATTGGTGACGAAGGATGAGGTGCGCAGAATAGCCGCGACGATGCCGCCAAACACCGCGCAGACCAGCCCGGCGAGCGCGCCCTGCGCAGCATATTCCGGCCCGAGCGGCGAATAGGCCAGCACGCCGGAGGAAATGCAGATCGGCAAGGCGACGCAGGCGACGGTGAGACCCGCGCCCAGTTCGCGCGCAATCGTCGGCCAGCCGCCCTCCGGCATGCCGCGCGCCGGCGTCGCATCGGCGTCCGCGCCGTCGGACGACGGCGCGATGTCCGTGCGGGGTGCCGCGCTATTGAGAGACATGATGCTCCCGCGATTGCTGCGTTCCGCGCCACATGGCGTCGAGCGCGGGGACCAGCGCCGCGAAATCGTCGATCACGATATCCGCGCCCTCGCCCCGCAGATCGGCCGCCGCGTGATAGCCCCAGGACACGCCGACGGTGCGCGCGCCGGCGGCGCGCGCCATGCCGATGTCGTAGACGGTATCGCCGATCACGACGGTGTCCTGCGCGGCAATGCCGGCCTCCTGCATGGCCGCCTGCACCATGCCGGGATGCGGCTTGCTTGGCGCGTCGTCGGCGGTCTTGATGGTGTGGAAGCGATCGAGCAGAGCGTGATGGCCGAGCACCGCGCGCACGCCGCGCTGGGACTTGCCGGTGGCGATCCCGAGCAACAGGTCGCCGCGCAGTGACAGCGCATCGATAACTTCGCGTGCACCGGGAAACAGCGGCTCAAGATGCTCGGGCGACTGGCGCAGCGCATGAAAGGCCGACTTGTAGCTCTCGACCAGCACGGTGAGCGGCACGCGTTCGTCGGCCGCACCCAGGTGCGCAAAAGCCTCGGCCAGCGACAGCCCGACAATGGAGAGAATACGCTCGCGCGGCGGACAGGGCAGATCATGCGCGCCATAGGCCTGGCTCATGGCCGCACAGATCATGTGCTGGCTGTCGACCAGCGTGCCGTCGCAATCGAAGATGACGAGTTTCAGAGCAGCCCTCCCACGACCGGGCGCGAACCGCGCCAGCGGCGAATCCCGGCCGTCATTATTACAGCGTCCGGCTCCCGAATTTCCGTCCGCAAACGTCCTAGCACTTTGGTATCAGTCATTTTCTTGTGCGGCGCAACATCCCCCCACGGCGGCTTTGGACCGGCCTGCATAGCGGTTCGCCTGCCCTCGTTTTTCGGGGCTTTACGCTGCCGCTTTTCGTCTCGTGAAAGCGCAGCGACGGCGAACCGATCGTGACAATGCCGCGCGATCACGACGATGTTCCGTAAGCATGCGACGCCGCAGCGGTGGTATTTACGAATTTGTCTGACTAAAATCTCCTTCGGATTCGGTGGCTCAACGACCGGACCAAGGGGAAGGACATGCCTGCCTGCCGCGTACGGCTCGCCGGTCCCGCGGGTCTCGCCAGAGACCTGGATCAGTTCTGGGACACGCGCGTGAGGAGCCGATGAAACTCACGGACATCGGCGACCCCAATTACTTCCACAAGGTCGTGGATTGCCAATGGGCGTGTCCCGCCCACACACCCGTTCCCGAATATATCCGGCTGATCGCGCAGGGGCGTTATTCTGACGCCTACATGATCAACTGGAAATCGAATGTGTTTCCGGGAATTCTCGGACGCACTTGCGACCGCCCCTGCGAGCCGGCCTGCCGGCGCGGGCGCGTCGAGAAGGAACCGGTTGCGATCTGCCGCCTGAAGCGGGTCGCCGCCGATTTCAAGGACGACATTCGCGAGCGACTGCCGAAACCCGCCGCGCGAAAACTCGGCAAGCGCATTGCACTGGTGGGCGCCGGGCCTGCTTCGCTCACCGTCGCTCGCGACCTCGCTCCGCTCGGCTATGACTGCGTGGTGTTCGATGCCGACCGCAAGGCCGGCGGCATGATGCGCAGCCAGATCCCGAAATTCCGGCTGCCGGATTCGGTGATCGACGAGGAATGCGACTACATCCTCAATCTCGGCATCACCTTTCACGGGGGACAGCGCATCGACAGCCTGAAGGCGCTCCTGGCCGACGGGTATGACGCGGTGTTTGTCGGCTCCGGCGCGCCACGCGGGCGCGACCTCGAGATTCCGGGCCGCGCAGAAGCGGCGAAGAACATTCATATCGGCATCGACTGGCTGTCGTCGGTCTCGTTCGGGCATGTCACGAAAATCGGCAAGCGCGTGATCGTGCTCGGCGGCGGTAACACCGCGATGGATTGCTGCCGCTCCGCCCGCCGGCTTGGCGGCGAGGACGTCAAGGTCGTGGTGCGCTCGGGCTTTGAGGAAATGAAGGCGTCTCCCTGGGAAAAGGAAGACGCCATGCACGAGGACATTCCGATCCACAATTACCTCGTGCCGAAATTCTTCACGCACGAGAACGGCAAGCTCACCGGCATCACCTTCGAGAAGGTCAAGGCCGAGCGCGATGCCAAGGGCCGCCGCAACCTGGTGCCGGCCGGCGAGCCGGACCAGCACTTTCCCTGTGACGACGTCCTGGTGGCGGTCGGACAGGAAAACGCCTTTCCCTGGATCGAGCGCGATATCGGCATCGATTTCGACAAATGGAACATGCCGGTGGTGGACGAAAAAACATTCGTCTCGACCAACCCGAAAGTCTTCTTCGGCGGCGATGCCGCCTTCGGGCCCAAGAACATCATCTGGGCGGTGGCGCACGGCCATGACGCCGCGCTGTCGATCCACAAGATGCTGTCCGGCGAAAACATCACCGAACGCCCGCTGCCCGACGTGCAGGTCGAGAGCCAGAAGATGGGCATTCACGAATGGTCCTATCACAACGAAATCACAACCGATCACCGCTACCGCGTGCCACTGCGCGACAAGGCGGCGGCGCTCAAGGATATCCGCGCCGAAGTGGAACTTGGCTACGACCCCAACCTGGCGCTCGGGGAAGCCTATCGCTGTCTGAATTGCGACGTGCAGACAGTGTTCACCGGCCAGCTCTGCATCGAATGCGACGCCTGTGTCGACATCTGCCCGATGGACTGCATCACCTTCACCCAAAACGGCGAAGAGGATGAACTACGCACGCGGCTGCAGGCGCCGGCCAAGAACACGTCCCAGGACCTGTATGTCGCCGACAATCTGAAGACCGGCCGGGTCATGGTGAAGGACGAGGACGTCTGCCTGCATTGCGGGCTGTGCGCCGAACGCTGTCCGACCGGCGCCTGGGACATGCAGAAATATCTGATCTCGATGACTCACGCAGGTGACGGGAAATGCCAGGCGGTCCGATCAGCAGCGTAAACGACTTCGTCATCCGATTCGCCAATGTGAACGGATCGGGTTCGGCTAGCGCCAATGAAATGTTCGCCCGCGCGATCATGCGGATGGGCGTGCCGGTCTCCCCGCGCAACATTTTTCCCTCCAACATCCAGGGCCTGCCGACCTGGTACGAGGTGCGGGTCACCGAAGCAGGCCATCTCGGCGCGCGCGGCGGCGTCGACTTCATGGTCGCGATGAATCCGCAGACCTTCGACAAGGACATGGCGGCGATCGAGCCGGGCGGATACCTGTTCTACGATTCCACCAAGCCCCTGCCCGCCTCCAAGTTCCGCGGCGACATCACCGTCATCGGCGTGCCGCTGACCGCGATCTGCAACCGCGAATATACCGACCCGCGCCAGCGGCAATTATTCAAGAACATTATCTATGTCGGCGCCCTGTCGGCCCTGCTCGACATCGACCCCAAGGTGATCGAGACGCTGATCGGCGAGCAATACAAAGGCAAGGACAAGCTGATCGCGCCGAATATCCACGCCCTGCATCTCGGCCGCGATCATGCTCTGCTCAACCTGCAATGCCCGCTCGGCCTGCGCGTGCGCAAGGCCGACAAGGTCGGCGACCGCATCTTCATCGAAGGCAATGCGGCGGCGGCGCTCGGCGCTGTCTATGGCGGAGCGACAGTCTGCGCCTGGTATCCGATCACGCCCTCGTCTTCGCTCGCCGACGCCTTCACGCGGCATTGCGCGAAATACCGGGTGGACGAGAACGGCAAGGCCAAATACGCCATCATCCAGGCCGAGGACGAACTCGCCTCCATCGGCATGGTGATCGGCGCCGGCTGGAACGGCGCCCGCGCCTTCACCGCCACGTCAGGCCCCGGCATCTCGCTGATGCAGGAATTCATCGGGTTGTCCTATTTCGCGGAAATCCCCGCCGTCATATTCAACGTGCAGCGCGCCGGGCCCTCCACCGGCATGCCGACCCGCACCCAGCAATGCGACCTGATCTCTTGCGCCTATGCCTCGCATGGCGACACCAAGCATGTGATGCTGTTTCCGGAAGATCCGAACGAGGCCTTCGAATTTGGCGCCCTGTCCTTCGATCTCGCCGACCGGCTGCAGACCACGATCTTCGTCATGCTCGATCTCGATATTGGCATGAACCACCGGCTCTGCGAACCGCTGCAATGGGACGACAGCCGCGCGCATGACCGCGGCAAGGTGATGACGGCGGCGGAGCTGGAGGCCGGCAAGGATTTCGGCCGCTATCTCGATGTCGACGGTGACGGCATCCCCTACCGCACCTATCCCGGCACCCATCCGACCAAGGGCTCGTTCTTCACCCGCGGCACCTCGCGCGACCGGTATGCGAAATACACCGAGGAAGGCGGGCCCTATGTCGACAACATGCAGCGGCTGCTGCGCAAGTTCGAGACCGCGAAAGACATCGTTCCACGTCCGCTGATCGCCAATGCCGGCAAGCCGACCAAATACGGCGTGATCTATTTCGGCTCGACCTCGCCGGCCATGGACGAGGCGATCGAACTGATCGAGGCCAAGGGCCATCAGCTCGACCGCATGCGTATCCGCGCCTTCCCGTTCCATTCCAGCGTGGCGAGCTTCATCGCCGACCACGACTTCGTGTTCGTGGTGGAGCAGAACCGCGATGCGCAACTGCGCTCGCTGATCGTCAACGAATGCGGCGTCGATCCGGTGCGACTGGTGCCGATCCTGCATTACGACGGAACGCCGATCACCGCACGCTTCATCGCCAGGATGATCGGGGAGGATCTGGACAAGCTGAAAGTCACGCCGTTGCGCATGGCGCAGAGTAACAAGGGGCAGTCGGTGTCATGACCTACGTCGCCAAGCCGAAATTCCATCATCCAGACCTGCCGACAAACGACCTCGGCTATACCCACCGCGACTATGAAGGCACGATATCCACGCTCTGCGCGGGCTGCGGACACGACTCCATCACAGCGGCGATCATCGAAGCCTGTTTCGAATTGTCGATCGAGCCGCACCGGGTGGCGAAGATTTCCGGCATCGGCTGCTCGTCCAAGACGCCGACCTACTTTCTGGGCAATTCGCACGGCTTCAATTCGGTGCATGGCCGCATGCCGTCGGTGCTGACCGGCGCCAATCTCGCCAACCGCGAGCTGATCTATCTTGGCGTGTCGGGCGATGGCGACTCAGCCTCCATCGGTTTCGGGCAATTCGCACATGCGCTGCGGCGCGGCGTCAACATGCTCTACATCGTCGAGAACAACGGCGTGTACGGCCTGACCAAGGGGCAATTCTCCGCCACCGCCGACCGCGGCTCCAAGAGCAAGCGCGGCGTGATCAACACAGACAATTCCATTGATCTCGCCGCCATGGCTTTGCAGCTCGGCGCCACCTTCGTCGCCCGCTCCTTCTCCGGCGACAAGGCGCAGCTGGTGCCGATCATTAAGGCGGGGATCGAGCACGAAGGCGCGGCGTTCCTCGACGTGATCAGCCCTTGCGTGGCCTTCAACAACCATGCCGGTTCGACCAAGAGCTTCGATTATGTGCGCGAGCACAACGAGGCGGTGAACCGGCTGGACGTGATCCCGGCGCGCGCTCCGATCACGGTCAACTACGCCGAAGGCGCCGTGCAGATCGTGGAGCAGCATGACGGCTCGAAACTCGCCCTGCGCAAGCTCGGCGCCGATTACGACCTGCGCGATCGCACCGCCGCCATGAGCTTCCTGCAGCGGCACGCGGCCAAGGGCCAAGTGGTGACCGGCGTGCTGTTCATCGACGAGAAACCGCACGACCTGCACCATCATCTGGCGACGGTAAACCGGCCGCTCAACACGCTGTCCGAGAAGGACCTGTGCCCGGGTTCGGCGGCGCTCGCCAAGATCAACGCCGGATTGCGCTAGCCCTTAGGCGGCGGCGGTCGGCGCGGCCCGCAGACGGCGCGGCGGCGCTCCGCCCAGATCGGCGCTGATCACGCGATTCCGCCCTTCATCCTTGGCCAGATAAAGCAGCCGGTCGGCCAGCGTGACCAGCGCGTCCGGCGTCTCCGCCGGCGGCCGCGCGGTCGCCGCGCCGATGCTCATGGTGAGATGCGGGCCGAGCGGCGATTGCGGATGCGCAATGGCCGCGGTTTTGAGCGCGGCCATCAGCCGTTGCGCCACAAAGGCGGCGCCGACGGAATCGGTGTCGGACAGAAGACAGACGAACTCCTCCCCGCCGTACCGCGCCACCAGATCGCCCGGACGCCGTCCCGCCTCCGACAACAGCGCCGCCACCCGGCGCAGGCAGGCGTCGCCCTCCACATGGCCCAGATTGTCGTTGTAGGCCTTGAAGTAGTCGACATCGATCATGAGCAGCGACAGCGGCGTGCCGGCGCGGGCGCAGCGCCGCCATTCGTCGGCCAGCGCGTGATCGAAATACCGGCGATTGGCGATGCCGGTCAGGGAATCGGTCGACAGCAATTGCTGCAGCAGACGGTTCTGCGCGAACTGTACGCGCTGGCTTCGCTGCAGGGTATTGGCGACCGAGAACCCCAGCACATTCGCAAGCATCAGCCGCAGGGCGATGCGATACATGTCATCGGCGCTGGGCACGGGTCCCGCCCACACGCTCCAGGTCAGCGGCGCGAGCAGCGTGTAACCCGCGGCAAGAACGACCATGGTGGTAAAACGAAGCGGAAGGCAGAAATAGACGATGATGATCACCCCCACCATCAGGGTCGGCCATATCGCACCCAGCCGGGCATGCAGGCTGAGCGAGCCGAGCGTCGTGGCCAGTCCGGCCAGCGCGAACAGGATGGTCAGCCATTCGAGCGACCGCGGGGTGGCGACGCGAAAGGTCATCGGCAAGGAGACCGCCGTCACGATCAGCAGGACAACCTGCGGGTACAGTCCCCAGCCCAAATCGATGCCCGAATTCCGGATCGCGTAGAAATCGCCGACGAGATTCAGGGTGGTCGTCAGCCCGATAAAGGCCAACACGAACTGAAATCGCCGCCGGTCGTCGGCGAAGCGGCTCAGCCGGTAATCCCGCTCGCAGTCGTCGTCAACCAGCCGCGCAGTCCACGGCGTGACCGCGACCGGCGCCACGTTCTCCGGCAGCATTCCGTGTTTCACAAAAGAAAAACTGCCGTCACGCATCGACCGCCACCGAATCGTCCATGCGCACTAGAGCAAGGATGGCCGGAAAGAACCAGCGGGCGGTCAGTTCACACAGCCCCGCGTGAAGGCCCCGATCTGTCCCGCGCCGACGCCGCTGGCGCCGCCGGAATGGATGCAGTTGACGGCGCGGTCCTGGAACGATTGTCCGGCCGGCCGCGCGGGCGCGATGGCAGGACCGGTCGTGCCGGAAATACCCGGCACCACGGTCGGCGGCGACGGCGCCTGCCCCAGCGGCCGCACCGCCTCGATCCGGGGCGCGCGGCCCAGTGGAGTCAGCGGGGACCGGTGCGGATTGGCGAGCCAGGGCTCGCGCGGCGCCGCGCTGCGCACGCCCGGCTCCGCGTTCATGATGGAATAGGGATAGCCGCTGGCCGACGGCTGGGGCTTGCGCTTGGGTGCGGCATCTGCCGCAGCCGGGGCCAAGGCCGAAACCAGCGCCGCCGTTACCACGATGATTTTGACATCAGGCCGCATGCCGTTTTTCCGAACAGGTCATTACGCCTGCTACATAACAACGCCAGACCCGGAAAACAGGTCCGGGGTTGCGTGGAGGCGCCGACGCTAGTCCTCCGGCGCGTCCTCGATCGGATCGTAGCGCTTGGCATCGAAGCCGAGCAGATTCCAGCTCTGCTGCATGTGCGGCGGCAGCGGCGCGGTGACGTCGATGGTGCCGCCGCGCGGATGCGGCACCGCGATCCGGCGCGCCAGAAGATGCAGCTTGTTCTGCAATCCGCCGGGAAATTCCCAGTTCTCGATATTGAAATATTTCGGATCGCCGACGATCGGGTGATCGATATGCGCCAGTTGCACGCGCAATTGATGGGTACGGCCGGTCACCGGCTTGAGCGACAGCCAGGCCAGTTTCTGCGCCGCCGTTTCCACCACCGCGTAATAGGTGACGGCGTGCATCGCGCCCTCCTCGCCATGCCTGGCGACCCGCATGATGGAATCGTCCTCGCGCTCGTCCTTGGCGAGATAGGTCGAGATGCGGCCCTGCTTCGGTTTCGGCACGCCCGGCACCAAGGCCCAGTAGATCTTGCGCGCCGAGCGCGAGCGGAAAGTTTTGGCGAGCGCGGCGGCGGAGAAGCGGTTCTTCGCCACCAGCAGGCAGCCGGCAGTGTCCTTGTCGAGCCGGTGCACCAGCCGCGGGCGCTGGCCGTCGCGCGCGGTCAGGACGCCCAGCATGCCGTCGAGATGGCGCGTGGTGCCGGTGCCGCCCTGCACGCTCAGGCCCATCGGCTTGTTCAGCACCATCACGTCGTCGTCCTCAAACAGCGTGATGGATTTCAGGAACGCCCTGGTTTCCTCGTCCTTGGGCGAGCCGGGACGCGGCGGCGGCGCCTCGTGCCGCAGCGGCGGAATGCGCACCGACTGGCCGGCCTCCAGCCGGTCCTTGGGCTCCACGCGCTTGCCGTTCACCCGCAACTGGCCTTTGCGGATCACGCGCTGGATATGGCTGAAGGACAGGCCGGGGAACCGCGATTCCAGAAAGCGGTCGACGCGCATGCCGGCCTCATCCGCCTTGACCGCGACGGTCTGCACGCCGGTGGCGGCCGGAACGACGACGGGCTTGACGATCTCCTTGCGGGGCTCGTCCATGGGCTGCGGCTTCGGCGCCGGACGTTCCGTGCGGGCGGCTGCGCGTGCAGGCGCGGTGCGTCCCGCGGCTGCCGGCTTCGGGCGCGGGCCATGCTTGGGCTTGCCAAACGGACGGGCGCCCGCCTTGGGCGGCTCGCGCCGGCTGGCGGTGCGTCCGTCCTGATTGCGGCGGGACTTCTGGCGGCCTTTGCGGCCCTGGCGTTCACTCATGCGCGCCCCATAGCACAGGCGTCCCCCATACGCTTGCGTTTGTTAGGCGGGGAATTCAGCGGGCGATCACCAGCACCGGCTCCTCCACGACGCGCGGCGCGCCCTGCGCGATCGCGACCACCGTCCGCAGCATTCCGGTGCCCGGCACCGCTCCGGCCGCGAAACTGCCGCGCAGCGACTGCTCGAAGGCGTTGCCGGGCTCCGACGCCGCCGGATCGGGCGTCAGCGGTATCGCGATCTCGTGTCCGTCGGGCATGATCTGCGTCAGACGGATGGTCTGCGGCAACAGCCGCGCGGTCGTCCCAAGCCGGACATGCACCCGGACGATTCCGGTGTCGCCGGTGCGATAGACCGGATCCGCTGGCTCGACCACAATGCCGACCAGTTCGGTCGCCTCGCCGCCGGCGCTGAGGACGCTGCCGCGCGGACGCACCGGCACGCCGTCAACGGCGGCGGCCACCGTCTTTGTCAGCGCGACTTTGAGGAAATCCTGGATCTGCGGGTCGTGCAGGATACGCTCATGGATGGCGAAGCTGGTCGGATGCAGCGCCGTACGCGGGAGTACGGCGCTGTCGCGCAGCACCGTGCCGTCGCCCGCCCAGGAAGTCTGCGTCTGGATCGCCGTGGTCTTGCCGGCGGTCTGGAATGACACACGCTGGGTGGTTCGCTGGTCCACGCCGACCAGCAAAACGTCCTCGATCCCGGCCGGCAGCGGTCCGGCGATGATCTCGCCCAGGTCGCGGATGCGGGCGGCAGTGACCGCGAGATCGGGCATGGCCGCGGGCTCGACGCCCTCCCAGCCGAGCGCGGTCCAGGTGTCGGCACGGGCGGGCGCGAACGGTTGCGCACCGGCGTCGCAGCATCCCTCATAGCGCGGCATCAGTTCAAAAATGGACGGGAAGCTCAGCATGGTGCGGCGGAAGCCCGCGAGCCCGCCCATGGCGGCGTTGAGCGGTCCCCAGCCCTTCTCCACGGTCTGGTAGACCTTGGCGGCCCCCTGGAACGGCGTGCCCGCGCTCAGCAGCCGAGCCACCCGCCCGCCGCCATACTTCACCGTATAGACACGCGCGATCAGGCCGCCCATCGAATGCGCCAGGATATCGACCTGGCGGTCGCCGGCCGTGGCGCGGATGAAGGCATCGAGCGCCCGGGCATTGTCGAAGGCGCCGCGCCGCCAGTCGTAGTCGAACAGGAAAAGGTCCTGCCCTTCGCGGTAGCCGATGCTCTCCAGATGCCGGATGACCGGGCCATAGACCTCCTGCCGGAGCGGCCCCAGAAAGACGATCTCGCGCAGCAGCCCACAGGGCTTGATGCCGTCGGGGGCGGCATCGCGCGGCAGGCGGATGGTCGGGAAATGCCGCAGAGCGGCCGCTGATCCCCACACCAGCAGCGGCTCACCGGGCCGGTCCGGATTGTCGCGGCACAGCCGCGACCCCATCAGGCCGGGCACGAAAATCAGCGGCGCCCTGGGCTGGGCCGTTGGCGTCTGCGCATGCAGCGGCGCGGCCAGACCGGACAGGCTGGCAGCGAGCGCGCCAGCCGCCAAGGCTGCGCATAGTCTCCCCGCACTGGCCCGCAGCGCGCCGGTCATCGACTGTCTCCCGGCCCGGACCCGGCATCGGTCCCGGCGACACCTCAATCTAGCAGATCGCGCCGCCGCCCAAGGCCGGGAGCCGTCAGTTTCTTGTGAAGGCCGCCCGCGGCGCCGGCCTGCTGCAACATCGCATCGCGGCTTGCATCGGCGGCCTGACATGGCAAAGCATGGTTTTGGTCCCGCCCTCCGCGCGCTCCGGCCTGCCCCTGGCAGCGGGGCTGCCAACATGCAGAGCGACATGCCGTCCGACTTTGCCGAAAAGATCGCCCAGTTGGGCCGGGTCATCGATCCGCCCGCCACCGCCGCCCTCTACGCCCCGCTGCATGGCCGGGAGCCCCATGCCGGCATCCGGCTGAGCCGCGACATCGCCTATGGCCCGGCCGGGCGGCAGAAGCTCGACGTGTTCCAGGCGGAGGGCGCGACCGAACAGGGGCCGGTGCTGATCTTCGTGCATGGCGGCGGCTTCACCGGCGGCAACAAGAGCAACCCCGGCAGCCCGTTCTACGACAACATCCCGCTCTGGGCCGCACGCAACGGACTGGTCGGCGTGAACATGACCTATCCGCTGGCACCGCAAGCCGCATGGCCGTCGGCCGCGGAGAATGTCGCCAGCGTGGTGCGCTGGGTACACGGCCACATCGCAAGCCATGGCGGCGACCCGGCGCGGATATTCCTGTTCGGCCATTCGGCCGGGGCGACGCATGCCGCGAGCTATGTCGCGCATCCGCAATTCCACGATGCCGGAGGGCTGGGCCTGTCCGGCGTGATCCTGATGTCGGGCATCTACGACCTCACGACCTTCCCGCCGGCGCCAAACTCCCAGGCCTATTTCGGCGAGGACACCGCGCGCTATGCCGAGCGCTCCACGCTCGCCGGATTGCTGAAGTGCCCCGCGCCACTGATGATCGTCGCGGCCGAACTCGATCCGCCGCCATTCGTTGCGCAATACGAGCAGCTGGCCGGCGGACTCGGGCCCGCCGCGCGCGCGATCAGGCTGGCAAAGCACAGCCATCTCTCGGAAGGCTACGCCATCGGCACCGCCGACACCACGCTGAGCGACCAGATTCTGGATTTCATCAGGAGCGCGCAATAGCGCTCACTTGCAGCGGCGCATCTCGCCGGCCGGGGTCTTGTCCCAGGTCACCGCAATCCGGTCCGCGCCGCGCAGCGTCAGGCCGATCGGCATCACGCTGACCTTGCCTTCATTCGAGCATTGCGCCTGCAGGGCGAGCGTATCGCCGATGCGGTAGGACTTCTTGATGGTGCAGAAGGCGACGAACCATTTCACCGTCTTCTCGGTGACGATCATCGGCGCGGTGGACGCGGTGTCACCGTCGATGCGGCAGCCGGCGGGGTCGATGGACCAGCGGCCGAGAAAGGGATCAGCGGCGTGGGCCGGCTGACCCTGGCCGGTGAACACGACAAAGACGGCCATTCCCGCCGCCTTGACCCCCGCCCGCATCCGCACCCGCTCCCGGCTATTGCCCGGCCTTGTCCTTGCGCAACTTCGCCCAATACTCAAGCCGCTTGCGGATCTCGCGCTCAAAGCCGCGCTCGGGCGGATCGTAGAAGGTCTGGCGGCCGAGCTTTTCCGGGAAGCAGTCCTGGCCGGAAAACGCCTCATCGGAATCGTGGTCATAGGCATAGCCGCGGCCATAACCTTCGTCCTTCATCAACCGCGTCGGTGCATTGAGAATGTGCCTGGGCGGCAGCAGAGAGCCGCCCTCCTTCGCCACACGGCGCGCCGCGCCATAGGCGGTATAGGCGGCGTTCGATTTCGGCGCGGTGGCGACATAGATCACCGCCTGCGCGATGGCGAGTTCGCCTTCCGGAGAGCCGAGAAAATCATAAACGTCCTTCGCCGCATTGCAGATCACCAGCGCCTGCGGATCGGCCAGCCCGATATCCTCCACCGCCATGCGCAACACGCGGCGGGCGATATAGAGCGGGTCCTCGCCGGCGTCGAACATGCGCGCGAGATAATACAGCGCGGCATCCGGGTCGGAGCCGCGCACCGATTTGTGCAAGGCCGAGATCAGATTGTAATGGCCATCCTGGCCCTTGTCGTAGATCGGCGCGCGGCGCTGCACGACGCCCTGCAGTGCCGCGACATCGAACACCTCGTCCTTGCGCGCAGCGCGCCAGATTTCCTCCACCAGTGTCAGCGAGGCGCGGCCGTCGCCGTCCGCCATGCGCACCAGCGCGACGCGGGCATCGGCGTCGAGCGGCAGCTTGCGGCCTTCAATCTGTTCCGCGCGCTGCAGCAGTTTCTCGATGGCGGATTCGTCGAGCGAACGGAACGTGAGCACGCGGGCGCGCGACAGCAGCGGCGCATTCAGCTCGAAGGACGGATTTTCCGTGGTGGCACCGACCAGCACGATGGTGCCGTCTTCCATCACCGGCAGAAACGAATCCTGCTGCGCGCGGTTGAAGCGGTGGATTTCGTCCACGAACAGCAGCGTGCCCTGCCCGCTTTCGCGGCGCGCGCGGGCCTGTTCGAACACCTTTTTCAGGTCGGCGACGCCGGTGAAGATCGCGGAAATCTGCTCGAAATGCAGATCGGTTTCCTGCGCCAGCAGCCGCGCCACCGTGGTCTTGCCGGTGCCAGGCGGTCCCCAGAAGATCATCGAGCCGAGCGACCGCGTCTCCAGCATGCGGGTGAGCACGCCATCCGGACCCAGCAACTGGTCCTGCCCCACCACTTCGGCCAGTTTCTGCGGACGCAGCCGGTCGGCGAGCGGACGCGGGGTATCCGCTGCAAGCCCTGCGGCCGTGAACAGATTGGCTGACGATGACTTGGCCATGCGGGCAAGGTGGGGGATGGAGCGCGCCGGTGCAAGCGCTCAGAACGGCCCGGACGGGGTGGCGCTGACGCCCACAAAGAGCGCGACCAGAATCAGCGCGGCGGTATTCACGCCCAAGCCGGTCCAGCCGCCCCTGCGGTCACCCCGGATCAGCGCGAAGATCGCGAGCACGACGCCGGCGATCAGCGCCAGCGGCGCGAGGCCGAAACAGACAAACACGAACAGCGACCATGCGAGGATCGACAGCGATTGCGCGGCCGCCATCCAGATCACGGCCGGGAACGACACAACGAACACCAGCCAGGAGAGACCGCCCAGCCAGAGCGACACGGATGCGTGCCGCGATGTGACCGCGCGCGGCACGGAGAGCGGTTCGCGGCCGGCGGTCATCCGCCGAATTGCGCCGTGATGGTCTGCCCGCCGCGCAACACGGTAATGCGCCAGAGCCGCTGCTGTTCGCGCGTCGCCAGATCAAGATCGCGGGTGCGCCCGATCGGCTTTTCATTCACGGCCAGAATCACATCGCCGCGCTTGAATCCGAGCCTTTGCGCCGGCGAGCCGTTGGCAATGTCGAGAATCGCGACCCCCTCCGCCGAAGGATCGAGTCGCAATTCCTCCGCGAGCGCCGGCGAGATATTGCCGACCTTGGCGCCGGCAAAGGGCGAGCGCGACTTGATGACGATCTCCTCGCGCGGCAGCTCGGGCGCGGTCTGCAGCAGGACGGTCGCCGCACTCTGCCCACCGGCGCGGACGATTCCGATCTGCGCCTTGCCGCCGAGCGGTTTGGTGCCGAAGCGATAGGTGAACGCGTTCTCGTCATCCACCGTCACGCCGTCGATCGAGACGATCAGATCGCCCGTGCGCAGGCCGCCACGCGCCGCCGGACTGTTGGGAATGATGCCGGCGACCAGTGCACCGGCCGGACGTTTCAGGCCGAGGCCCTCGGCAATTTCGGGCGTCACCGTCTGCAACCGGGCCCCGAGCCACGGCCGCTTCACGGCGCCGGCGCCACCCATAGCGGACGCCGCCACCACCCGCACCATATTGGCGGGAATCGCAAAGCCGATGCCCTGCGAACCGCCCGAGCGCGAGAAGATCGCCGTGTTGATGCCGACCAGCTTGCCGGAAAGATCAACCAGCGCGCCGCCGGAATTGCCGGGATTGATGGCAGCGTCGGTCTGGATGAAGAACTGATAATCGGTGATGCCGACCTGGGTGCGCGCCAGCGCCGACACGATGCCGTGCGTCACGGTCTGTCCGACGCCAAAGGGGTTGCCGACCGCCAGCACCAGATCGCCGACCTGCAGATCGTCCGAGTTGCCGAATTCCAGCGCCGGGAATTTTTCCCGCGCGTCCTTGATCCGCAGCACCGCGAGGTCGGTGCGCGAATCCTTCAGCACGATCTCGGCTTCCAGTTCGCGCTTGTCGGCGAGCGACACTTTCACTTCGGTCGCACCCTCGATCACATGGTTGTTGGTCATGATCAGGCCGGACGGATCGACGATCACGCCCGAGCCGAGCGACCGCTGCACCTGCTCGCGCGGGACGCCCTGCCCGAAGAAACGGCGGAACACCGGGTCGTCCATCAGCGGATGGCGGTTCTCGACCACGCGGGCGGCATAAACGTTCACCACCGCGGGCGACACCCGCTTGACCACGGGGGCAAAGGACAATTTCAGCTCGCCCGCCGACTGGGGCAGCCGCCGGTCCTGGGCAAAGGCCACGGGCAGGACGGCCGCGATCCCGCACAAAAGCGCCAAAACCAAGGTCAGGATCGAGCGAACGAAATGCATGCCGGGTTCCCCATGGACCGCCAGATATAAGGCCGGGGCCGATGCAATTGAAGGGCGGCCGCAGCCCGATCCGGCGTGAAATCCCCCGCGATTTGCCTTACTTTGCCACAGCTTGCGGGATGGGCCCGGGGCAAAGACGGCTGCCGGGAGACGGATGTGGGTGCAAGAACGGGTCTGGATGCGTTTGTGATCTACGCGGTCGCCTTCATCGTGGGGGCGATCGTGATGAGCTTCGAGATGCTGGGCTCGCGCTATCTCAACCCCTATTTCGGCAGCGGCATCTACACCTGGGCCTCGCTGATCTCGACCGTGCTGGCCTCGCTCACGGTCGGTTATTTCCTCGGCGGCTGGCTGGCCGACCGCCGTCCCGCGGCCCCGGTGCTGGGCATCACCGTACTGATCGGTTCGCTTTATATCCTGCTGCTGCCGCTATTCGCGCAGCCGATGCTGGAGCTCGTGCTGTCGGGCATCGACGACATCAAGGCGGGCAGCCTCGTCTCCTCGCTCGCCATCCTGTTTTTTCCGGTGATGTTCCTCGGCATGTATTCGCCGTTCGCGATCAGGCTGCTGCTGACCTCGGCGCAGCGCTCCGGCATGGTGTCCGGCACGGTCTATGGCATCTCGACCGCCGGCAGCATCGTCGGCACCCTCGGCACCACCTTCTACCTGATCCCCTCGATCGGCTCGCGCGCCATCACGCTGTCGCTCGGCATCGCCGGCATCCTGGCGGCGCTGCTGCTGATCGCCCTGCCCCATCTCACCCGCAAGCGCGCGGTGGCCGCGCTGCTGATCGCGGCGCTGCCGATGCTCGCAGCCGGCCGCGCCCAGGCCGAGGATCTGGTCGACGAGAAGCTGCGGATGGAATTGCTGAAGCGGCCGGACGGACAGATCGCGCGCATCGAGACCGAATACAACGACATCTACATCAACAAGCGGCGCAACGCGCTGACCATGTCGTTCCAGCTCAAGGGCTGGCACTACACCGAATCCGTCACCAACCTGCGCGATCCCGACGATCTGCGGGTGGCCTATACCCAGAACATGACCGTCGGACTGATCTATCCGCCGGAGCCGAAGCGCATCCTGATGATCGGACTCGGCGGCGGCTCGATTTCCACCTATCTCGGCCGCGCCATGCCGCAGACCGCGATCGACACGGTGGAAATCGATCCCGGCGTGATTGACGCGGCGCGCAAATATTTCGGCATCAAGGATTCCCCGCGCATCCGCTATCTCGACGGCGACGGCCGGGTGTTTCTCACCCGCAGCAAGACGCAATACGACCTAATCCTGGTCGACGCCTTTCACGGCGGCTATGTCCCCTTCCACCTGCTGACCAAGGAGTTCTACGGCCTGATCAAGCAGCGGCTGGCGCCGGGCGGCGCCGCCGCCTTCAATGTGCATGACGGCAGCAAGCTCTATGCCTCGACGCTGCTCACGCTGGCAGCGGTGTTCAGGAACACCGACCTCTATCATTCCGGTGAAGGCGAAGTCAGCGTGGTGGTCACCGACGACGCGCCCAGCGCGGAGACGCTGGTTCAGCGCGCCGCGGCCTTGCAGGGCAAGTACAACTTCCGCTATCCGCTGCCTGCGCTCCTGGCCAAGCGCAAGACCGACGCCAAGGCGCAGATGGCGAAAGGCGAACTGATCACCGACGATTTCGCGCCGGTCGATCTCTATGGCGCCTCCGGCGGCCCGGAGAAGAAAAGGCGATAAGCTAGCTCACTCCTTCGGCGGCAGCGTCCGCAGATAGGCGACCAGCGCGGTCATGTCCTTGTCGGTCATTTTCGCATAGGCGCCAAAGCCCATCGGCGGATTGAGCTTGGTACCGTCCTTGCGAACGCCTTGCGTGATGGCGCGCTTGATCTCGGCGTCGGTCCACGACCCGAGACCCTTTTCCTTGTGCGATGTCAGGTTGCGCGCCTTCGACACACCCCACGGACCCTTGAATTCACGGCCGCCCGCGCCGAGCGCCGTGGTGAGGAGCGGCTGGCCCTTCTCCATGGGCGTATGGCACTCCATGCAATGGCCGATGGTGGCGAGGTAATAGCCCTGTTTCACCTTGCCGCGCATCTTGCCGGGCGCCGGCAGCGCCTCGTGCTTGGCGGGCTCCTTGTATTGCGGCGCCGGCACCTCGTTGCGGATCGGCTTGAGCGAACGCAGATAGGCCACGATGGCGTCGGCATCGCGCGTGGTCAGGCCGGCGTAGAACGCCGAAGGCATCACCGCCAGCGCCACGCCGTTGGGGCGCACGCCATGCATGATCGCCTTCTTGATCTGGTCGTTGGTCCAGTTCCCGATCCCGGTCTGCTTGTCGGGCGTGATGTTCGACGAGACCACCTTGAATCTCGGCGTGTCGAACACATTGCCGCCGGAAAACGCCTTTTCCGCGCCGCCCGGCCCGCGCGGTGTATGGCAGCCGCCGCAATTCAGAATGGAATTGACCAAGTAGTCGCCGCGCTGCGTCGGCGATTGCGCGGCGGCGCTGCCGCCGGTCACCGCCACGGCCAAGGCCGCCAGCCAAAATCGTGACATTTCGAATCTCCCCCAACCCTGAAACAACTCTAATGAGGAGATATTCCCAACGCCAAGAGGTATCGGCCGGCTAACCGCCGAAAAGCAGCTCTGGGACTCTCATCGCGCGCAAACCGGAGTCTCAATCCACGCAAAGGCCGCGCCGCGAGGTACAAACAAAAAGAGCGGCGCCAGGCGCCGCTCTTTAAATCCATCGCGGATGCGAAGCGATCAGGCCGCTGCGTTGGCGGTCTCTTCGATCGCGCGCGCCTGCACCGGACCGGAATCGAGACCCTTGGCATCGACATCGCGATCCACGAATTCGATCACCGCGACCGGCGCGGAATCGCCGTAGCGGAAGCCGGCCTTCAGGATGCGCGTGTAACCGCCCTTGCGGTCCTTGTAGCGCGGGCCGAGCACCTCGAAGAGCTTCTTGACCATGTCGACGTCTCGCATCTGCGAGATCGCCTGACGGCGGGCATGCAGGTCGCCGCGCTTGCCAAGCGTGACCAGCTTCTCGACCACCGGACGCAATTCCTTGGCCTTCGGCAGCGTGGTCACGATCTGCTCGTGCTTGATCAGCGCGGCGCACATATTGGCGAACATCGCCTTGCGGTGTTCGGCGGTGCGGCCGAGCTTGCGGTGAACCTTGCCGTGACGCATCGAACTGATCCTTCTCTTCTCCGTGTCGCGACGGTTCGTCGGACGCTGCGCTCAGGTGGGCTTCCTGCGTTCGCCCCAGAAAAACATCATGGCCGGAACGAAACCCGCCATGACTGTCAACTCAAACTCAGTAGTGATCCTCGAAACGCTTGGCGAGATCGTCGATATTCTCCGGCGGCCAGCCCGGCACTTCCATGCCGAGATGCAGGCCCATCTGCGCCAGCACTTCCTTGATCTCGTTAAGCGACTTACGTCCGAAGTTCGGCGTGCGGAGCATTTCGGCTTCGGTCTTCTGAACGAGGTCGCCGATATAGACGATGTTGTCGTTCTTCAGGCAGTTCGCCGAACGCACCGACAATTCGAGCTCGTCGACCTTCTTGAGGAAGGCCGGGTTGAAGGCGAGGTCCGGAATCGATTCCGATACCACTTCCTTGCGCGGCTCTTCAAAATTGACAAACACGTTGAGCTGATCCTGCAGGATGCGCGCCGCATAGGCGAGCGCGTCTTCCGGCGAAATCGCGCCGTTGGTCTCGATCTGCAAGGTCAGCTTGTCGTAATCGAGAATCTGGCCCTCGCGGGTGTTCTCGACCTTGTAGGACACCTTCTTCACCGGCGAATACAGCGAGTCGACCGGGATCAGGCCGATCGGCGCGTCTTCCGGACGGTTGCGGTCGGCGGCGATATAGCCCTTGCCGGTGTTGACGGTGAATTCCATCCGGATCTCGGCGCCTTCATCAAGCGTGCAGAGAACCAGATCGGGATTGAGAACCACGATATCGCCGACGGTGGAGATATCGCCCGCGGTCACCTGACCCGGGCCGTTCTTCTTCACCACCATGCGCTTGGGGCCTTCGCCCTGCATCTTGATGGCGATGTCCTTGATGTTCAGCACGATGTCGGTCACGTCCTCGCGGACGCCGGCAATCGAGGAGAATTCATGCAGCACGCCGTCGATATGAACGGACTGCACCGCCGCGCCCTGCAGCGAGGACAACAGGATACGGCGCAGCGCATTGCCGAGCGTGAGGCCGAAGCCGCGCTCGAGCGGCTCGGCGACAAGCGTCGCCTCGCGCCGCGGGTCGTTGCCCGCGATCACCTGCAACTTGCCGGGCCTGATCAGTTCTTGCCAATTTTTCTGGATCGTCACGTTTTCACCCATCGCCTTGAGTGCCGCTGCGGTTGTCCGCGCGTTCCACTCCGCCCCGTGGTCAAGTTCGGCGGCGACGGACGGCGTATCCGTCCGTCGGATCAAAGTTTCGGTCATACGCGGCGTCTCTTGCGAGGCCGGCACCCGTTATGAGGAATAGGCGTCACGTCGCGGATCGACGTGACGGTGAAACCTGCAGCCTGCAAAGCACGCAAAGCCGATTCACGACCCGAGCCGGGACCGGAGACTTCGACTTCCAGCGTGCGCATGCCGTGTTCCTGCGCCTTCTTCGAGGCGTCTTCGGCCGCGACCTGCGCCGCATACGGCGTCGATTTGCGCGAGCCCTTAAAACCCATGGTGCCGGCCGACGACCAGGCAATAGTGTTGCCCTGTGCGTCGGTGATCGTAATCATCGTATTGTTGAACGACGCGTTCACATGTGCGACGCCCGACGCGATGTTCTTGCGCTCGCGGCGGCGGACGCGCGTGGCTTCTTTACCCATTCTCGTTCCCTTCGTGGCGCGCTGCAGCCCGCGCCGGACCGTTCGTTAGAAAAAACAGTTACTTCTTCTTGCCGGCGATCGCCTTGGCCGGGCCTTTGCGCGTGCGCGCATTGGTGTGGGTCCGCTGACCGCGCACCGGCAGACCGCGACGATGGCGCAGCCCGCGATAGCAGCCGAGATCCATCAGCCGCTTGATGTTGATCGACACTTCGCGTCGCAGGTCGCCCTCGACCGTAAAATCGCGGTCGATCATTTCGCGGATCTGCAGGACTTCGGCGTCCGTCAACTGAGAGACGCGACGCTCGAACGGAATATTGAGCGTCTTCATGATGGTGTCGGCGGCCTTCTCGCCGATGCCATGAATGTATTGCAGCGCGATCACCACGCGCTTGTTGGTCGGTAGATTCACGCCTGCGATACGGGCCACGATCTCACTCCTGTTGCCGGCAGGCTTCCCGCCGGGCGATTCAATTGTCTCTCACCGTTCCGGAGGGGACCGCAAAGGGTTACAACGACACCCTCCCCTGCCTCTCCGGGGCCCGGCATCGTTGAAACGTTCTCCAACTGAATGCCGGTTTATTAGGGGATTCACCGCCGCTTCGTCAACCTCCGCGCGCGTGCCGAACCCCGCTTTTGTGTCCGATTCCGGCCCGATTTCCGGGATTTCAGGGCCGCCTTGCGTTTGGAGCCGGTCTTGGCGGTCTTAACCTTGCTCCCGGCCCCGGCCTTGGCCGATGTCCGGCCCGAAGCCTTGGCTCCCCCCCGGCTTTTGGCCAATTTTCCCGCCGCGCGCTTGCCGGGGCTGGTGCGGGCGGGCACCTTCCGGCCGGAGGTCGCCCGGCCGGCGGCCCGGCCTCTGGCGGGCCGTTTGCGGCCCAGGGAACGGCCTTTGGACCGTCCGGTGACCGCCTTCTTGCGGGCGGCCGGGGCCTTCTTGCCCAGAATGGCATCAATGGCGCGGGTGACCTCGTCGATCGAGGCCATGCCGTCGGTGGTCTTCAGCAAACCCTTCTGCTGGTAATGTTCGGACAGCGGCGCGGTCTGGGCATGATAGGCGTCCAGACGCTTTTTCAGGGCGTCCGGGTTGTCGTCGGCGCGCAGCGCCTCGCCGCGGGCTTTCATCTGCTCAACGCGTGTCTCGATCCGCTTGAGCAGGGCATTGTCGTCCACTTTCAGCTCGATCACGGCATCCAGCTTCAGGCCCTTGCGCTCCAGCAGGCTCGCCAGCGCCTCGGCCTGCGGCACGGTGCGCGGAAAGCCGTCGAGAATGAATCCCTTCGTGGCGTCCGGCTGAGCGATACGGTCCTCGATGATCGCAACCACCACCTCGTCGGGCACAAGTTCGCCGCGCGCCATGATGTCCTTGGCGCGCAGCCCTACCGGCGTTCCGGCGGCAACCGCGGCGCGCAACATGTCGCCGGTGGAAAGCTGCACGATGCCGTGCTTGGCGACCAGACGCTGGGCCTGGGTGCCTTTTCCGGCTCCCGGCGGTCCGAGCAGGATGAGCCTCATCTGCGGCGGCCCCGCAGCTTGGACTTCTTGATCAGCCCTTCATACTGATGCGCGAGCAGATAGCCCTGCACCTGCGCAACCGTATCCATGGTCACGCTGACCACGATCAGCAGCGAGGTGCCGCCGAAATAGAACGGCACGGCGGCATAGGAGATCAGGATTTCCGGAATCAGGCACACGATCGCGAGATAGCCGGCGCCGATGACCGTGATGCGCGACAGCACATAGTCGATATATTCCGCCGTGCGCTCGCCGGGACGAATGCCCGGAATGAATCCGCCATGCTTCTTCAGATTGTCGGCGGTCTCGGTCGGGTTGAACACGATCGCGGTGTAGAAGAAGGCGAAGAACACAATCAGCGACAGATACAGGATCAGAAACAGCGGCCGGCCGTGGCTGAGCTGGGTGGTGATGGTTGTGAGCCAGTCCGGTCCCTGTCCCGCGTTGAAATTCGCAACCGTCGCCGGCAGCAGCAGCAGCGAGGACGCGAAGATCGGCGGAATGACGCCGGCGGTGTTGAGCTTAAGCGGCAGATGCGAGGACTGCCCCTCGAACATCCGGTTGCCGACCTGGCGCTTGGGATACTGGATCAGCAGGCGGCGCTGCGCGCGCTCCATGAACACGATGAAGGCGATCACGACGACCGACATCACCGCGACCAGCAGGATGAGTCCGGTGGAGAGCGCTCCCTGCTTGCCGAGTTCGAGCGTGCCGACGATGGCCGACGGCAATTCCGCGACGATGCCGGCCAGAATGATCAGCGAAATACCGTTGCCGATGCCGCGCGCGGTGATCTGCTCGCCCAGCCACATCAGGAACATCGTGCCGCCGGTCAGCGTGATCACGGTCGAGATGCGGAAGAACCAGCCCGGCTCGGAGATGACATTGCCCGCGCCTTCAAGCCCGATGGCGATGCCATAGGCCTGGAATGCCGCCAGCACGACGGTCAGATAGCGGGTGTACTGGTTGATGGTCTTGCGGCCCGACTCGCCCTCTTTCTTGAGCGCTTCGAGCGTCGGCGACACCGTCGTCATCAACTGGATGATGATGGAGGCCGAGATATACGGCATGATGTTGAGCGCAAAGATCGCCATGCGCTGGATGCCGCCGCCGGCGAACATATTGAACATGCCGAGAATGCCGCCGGCCTGGGTGCGGAAAATCTGTTCCCATGCGGAAGGATCGATGCCGGGCAGCGGGATATAGGTTCCGAGCCGATAGACCAGAAGCGCGCCGAGCGTGAACCAGATGCGCTTTTTCAACTCTTCGGCTTTGGCGAGTGCCGAGAAGTTGATGTTGGCTGCGAGTTGTTCCGCTGCAGAGACCATGCGTCGCTCCGGTTGCCGTCATTCGCCCATTTGCGCCGGCTGGCGCAAATATGGGATCACTCGGCGTTTTTGCCCTCTGCCTTCTCAGCTTTTTTACCGCCCTGGGATTCACCCCGGGGCGCCAGCGCCATGCGCTTATTCTTTCCGCGCGGCTCGGCGTCTTCTTCCTTGGCCGGCGCCAGGATCTTCACCGACCCGCCGGCCTTTTCGACTGCGGCGATGGCGGATTTGGAGGCGCGCCAGACCGAGAAATTGACCTTGGTCTTGATCTCGCCGCCGCCGAGCAGCTTGACGCCACCCTTGGCGCGGCTGAGCACGCCGGCCTTGACCAGGGCGGCGATGTCGACCGGGTTCTTGGCATCGAGCGAGCCGGCGTCGATCGCCGCCTGCACGCGGTCGAGATTGATCTCGTTCAGCTTTAACGCGAATGCGGTGTTCTTGAAGCCGCGCTTGGGCAGGCGGCGATGCAGCGGCATCTGGCCGCCTTCAAAGCCCTTGATGCGCACGCCGGAACGCGCGGTCTGGCCCTTGCCGCCGCGGCCACCGGTCTTGCCCTTGCCCGAGCCGATGCCGCGGCCGATGCGGGTCCGCAGCTTCTTGGCGCCCGGACGATCGGCGATCTGATTGAGCTTCATGACGACTTCCCTTCGGCGTCGACGACGCGCACGAGATGCCGGACCTTCGCGATCATGCCGCGGGTGGCGGGCGTGTCGGGAAGATCGGCTTGGCGGCCGATACGATTGAGGCCAAGTCCGATCAGCGTCTGGCGCTGGCTCGCCTCGCGGCGGATCGGGCTGCCGGTCTGTTCGACCTTGATGGTTTTCTTCGCTGCCATTGTGGAGCCTGCTTGTGGGTTATTCGGCGGTCGCGTCAGCCTCGCCGCCTTCGCGGCGGCGGGCCTGCAGGGCCGAAACCTTGATATTGCGGCGCGCCGCAACCGAACGCGGCGAATCCTGGTGTTTCAGGGCATCGAATGTCGCGCGCACCATGTTGTAGGGATTGGACGAGCCGAGCGACTTCGCCACCACGTCCTGCATGCCGAGCGTGTCGAACACCGCGCGCATCGGGCCGCCGGCGATGATTCCGGTTCCGGGAGGCGCCGCGCGCAGATGGACCTTGCCGGCGCCGTGACGACCGAACACGTCGTGATGCAGGGTGCGACCTTCGCGCAGCGGCACGCGGATCAGCGCGCGCTTGGCGGCATCGGTCGCCTTGCGGATCGCTTCCGGCACTTCGCGCGCCTTGCCGTGGCCGAAGCCGACGCGGCCCTTCTGGTCGCCGACGACGACAAGCGCGGCAAAGCCGAACCGCCGGCCGCCCTTCACCACCTTGGCGACGCGATTGATGTGGACGAGCTTGTCGACAAACTCGCTGTCGCGCTCTTCCCGCTCGCGGTCGCGCTTGGATTCGCGCCTGGGTTCACGTGCCATATCGTTTTTCCTTCGGGCGGCTTCGCCCTTGTCTCATCGCCCGGTTAGAAGTTGAGCCCGCCTTCACGCGCGGCTTCCGCCAGCGCCTTGATGCGGCCATGGTACAGAAAACGTCCGCGATCGAAGATCACGTCCTTGACGCCCTTCTGCAGGGCGCGTTCGGCCACGAGCTTGCCGACCGCCTTGGCAGCGTCGACATTCGCGCCGGACTTTTCGCGCAGAGTCTTTTCCATCGACGAGGCGGCCACGATGGTCGTGCCCTTCTCGTCGTCGATGATCTGCGCGTAGATGTGCATGGAAGAACGATGCACGGACAAGCGTACACGGCCCTTTGCGGCGGCCTTGATCGAGCGGCGATTGCGCGCTTTGCGGCGATCGGTCGGTGATTTAAATTTGGCCATCGGCGTTACTTCTTCTTGCCTTCCTTGCGGAAGATGAATTCGTCGGAATACTTGACGCCCTTGCCCTTGTAGGGCTCCGGCGAGCGATATTCGCGGATCTCCGCCGCCACCTGGCCGACCTTGCGCAGGTCGATGCCGCTGACGACGATCTCGGTCGGCTTCGGCGTCGCCACCGTGATGCCTTCCGGGATCGGATAGACCACGTCGTGGCTGTAGCCGAGCGCGAGCTGCAGATTCTTTCCCTGCACCGCGGCGCGATAGCCGACGCCGGTGATTTCGAGCTTCTTCTCGAAACCCTTGGTCACGCCGGTCATCATGTTGTCGATCAAGGCCCGCGACGTGCCCCACATGGCGCGCGCGCGCTTGGTCTCGTTGCGCGGATCGACCTTGATGGCGCCCTTGTCCATGACGACGGCGACGCTCTCGTCGACGACGAATGACAGGGTGCCCTTCGGGCCCTTCACGTTGACGGTCTGGCCCTGGACATTGGCAGTAACGCCCGAGGGGACCGTGACTGGCTTTTTTCCGATTCGGGACATGATCAGAACACCGTGCACAGAATTTCGCCGCCGACATTGGCGTCGCGCGCGACATGGTCCGCCATCACGCCCTTGGGCGTGGACAGAATCGAGATGCCGAGTCCGTTGTTGACGCGCGGCAGATTGCGCACGGCGACATAGACGCGGCGGCCCGGCTTGGAGACGCGGGCGATCTCGCGGATCACCGGCGCGCCGTCGAAATATTTCAGCTCGATCTCGACTTCGTTGCGGCCGTCCTTGTGCTCCACGGTCGAAAACCCGCGGATATAGCCTTCGGACTTCAGCACTTCGAGCACGCTCATGCGCAGCTTGGAGCTGGGCGAGGAGACTTTCGGCTTGTTACGCATCGCCGCATTGCGGATACGCGTGATCAAATCGCCGACTGGATCGTTCACAGCCATCTGATCCTCCTCACCAGCTCGACTTCACAAGGCCCGGTATCAGGCCCTTGTTGCCGAGTTCTCTGAGCGCGATACGCGACAGTTTGTGCTTGCGGTAATAGGCGCGCGCGCGGCCCGTCACTTCGCAGCGGTTCCTGATGCGGTTGGGCGCGGAATTGCGCGGCAACTCGGCCAGCTTGAGGGAGGCCGCAAAGCGCTCCTCCATCGGCTTGGTCTTGTCCATGGCGATCGCCTTCAAGCGTCCGCGCCGGCCGGAATATTGCTTGGCCATGCGGCGGCGCCGCTTGTTCTTCTCGATCGAACTTTTCTTCGCCATTCTTGTCTCCTGGCTATCCGCGTCTGAGGGCTTCCGCCCTCACTGCCGGAACGGGAAGTTGAATGCGTTCAGCAAGGCGCGCGCTTCGTCGTCGGAACGCGCGGTCGTGCAGATCGTGATGTCCATTCCCCAGACATCGACAGCCTTGTCGAAGTCGATTTCCGGGAAAATGATATGCTCCTTGATGCCGATGGTGTAGTTGCCGCGGCCATCGAAGCTCTTCGGATTGAGACCGCGGAAGTCGCGGATGCGCGGCAGCGCGATATTCACCAGACGATCGATGAAATCGTACATACGCGCCTTGCGCAGCGTGACCTTGGTCCCGATGGCCTGGCCGTCACGCAGCTTGAAGGTCGCGATCGACTTGCGCGACTTGGTGATCACGGCCTTCTGGCCGGCGATCAGCGCCAGATCGGCGGCCGCGTTGTCGACCTTCTTGCGGTCGTTCACACCCTCGCCGATGCCCATATTGAGCACGACCTTGGTGATCACCGGCACCTGCATGCGGTTCTTGTAGTTGAACTGCTTCGTGAGCTCGGCGCGCACGACGTCGTCGAAATGGGCCTTCAGACGCGGGGTATAGCGCGCCGCCTGGCCCTTGCCGGATTCGGACTTCTGCGTCTCAGCCATCGATTTCCGCTCCCGAACGCTTGGCAACACGAACCTTGCGCCCGTCATTCATGATCTTGAACCCGACGCGCGTCGGCTTTCCGTCCTTCGGATCCGACAGCGCGATATTGGACAGATGGACGGTCGCCTCTTTCGAGATGATGCCGCCTTCCTGCTGCGCCGTCTGCTTCTGGTGGCGCTTCACCATGTTGACGCCGCGCACCAGGGCGCGGCCCTCGGTCGGGCGCACCTCGATGACTTCGCCGGTGCGGCCCTTGTCGCGACCGGTCAGCACGACGACCTTGTCGCCTTTGCGGATTTTCGCCGCCATCACAGCACCTCCGGCGCAAGCGAGATGATCTTCATGTGGTTCTTGGCGCGCAGTTCGCGCGGCACCGGTCCGAAAATACGGGTGCCGACCGGCTCGGACTGCGCATTGATCAGCACGGCGGCGTTGCGGTCGAAGCGGATCACCGAACCGTCATTGCGCTTGATCTCCTTGGAGATGCGCACGACGACGGCCTTCATGACCTCGCCCTTCTTCACGCGACCGCGCGGGATGGCTTCTTTCACCGAGACGACGATGATGTCGCCGATGGTGGCGTATTTCCGCTTGGAACCGCCCAGCACCTTGATGCACATGACGCGACGCGCACCGGAATTATCGGCAACGTCCAGGTTGGTTTGCATCTGAATCATGACGCACCTAATCCTTCATTGGCTTGTGAACGCGGAGACCGCGCTCACAGCACCTTTTTCTTTTTCTCGCCCTGGACGACTTTCCAGCGCTTCAGCTTCGAAATCGGCTTGTGCTCCTCGATCCACACCATGTCGCCGACCGAAAACTCGTTCGTGTCGTCATGAGCATGAAACTTGGTCGTGCGGCGCACGGTCTTTTTCAGAACCGGATGGGTGAAACGCCGCTCGACCGAGACCACGACGGTCTTGTCTTGCTTGTCGCTCACCACGACGCCATGCAGCTGCCGCTTCGGCATCTCTGAACCCCTACTTCGACTTCGACTTGGCCGCAGACTTGGTCTTCGGCGCGGTCTTGGATTTCGTTGACTTCCCGACCTTGGGCGCGGCGCCCTCGGCCTTCACGGCGGGCTCGCTGCCCGCACGCTTCTGGTTGGCGATCGTCTTCAGCCGCGCGATGTCGCGGCGCACCACGCGCACGCGCGCGGTGTTCTCGAGCTGGCCCGTCGCCCGCTGAAAGCGCAGGTTGAACTGCTCCTTCTTGAGCTTCAGGACTTCGTCGTCGAGCTGATCGACGGTCATTACGCGGGCATCGGCTGTCTTCATGGCGGTTACTCGGCAATGCGCTCGATGAAACGGGTCTTGATCGGCAGCTTCGCAGCTGCCAGCGTGAGCGCTTCCTTGGCGACCTGCACGGACACGCCGTCGATCTCGAAGAGGATGCGGCCGGGCTTGACACGGGTCACCCACAATTCCGGGGTGCCCTTGCCCTTGCCCATGCGAACTTCAATCGGCTTTTTCGAGACCGGCACATCCGGGAACACCCGGATCCAGACCCGGCCCGAGCGCTTCATGTGACGGGTGAGCGCACGGCGCGCCGCCTCGATCTGGCGCGCGGTCACGCGCTCAGGCTCCAGCGCCTTGAGACCGAACTGGCCGAAATCCAGATTGGTCCCCGACGTGGCGGTGCCGTGGATGCGGCCCTTGAAGGCCTTGCGGAATTTTGTGCGCTTGGGTTGCAGCATGGCTGTGTCTCTTTATCCCGCCGTCATGTCGCGGCGCGGACGGCCCGCATCCGACTCGGCCATCTTCTTGTCCTGCGCCATGGAGTCGTGCTCCATGATTTCGCCCTTGAAAATCCAGACCTTGACGCCGCAGGTGCCGTAGGTGGTGAACGCGGTGGCCACGCCGTAATCGACGTCGGCGCGCAGCGTATGCAGCGGCACGCGACCTTCGCGATACCATTCCAGACGCGCGATTTCGGCGCCGCCCAAGCGGCCCGAGCAGTTGATGCGGATGCCTTCGGCACCCAGACGCATCGCGGTCTGCACCGCGCGCTTCATGGCGCGGCGGAACGCCACGCGGCGCTCGAGCTGCTGGGCGATCGATTCGGCGACCAGCTGCGCGTCGAGTTCCGGCTTGCGGATTTCGAGGATGTTGATGACCACGTCCGACTGGGTCAGGTCGGCCACCGACTTGCGCAGCTTCTCAATGTCGGCGCCCTTCTTGCCGATCACCACGCCCGGACGAGCCGAGTAGATGGTCACCCGGCACTTCTTGTGCGGACGCTCGATCACGATCTTGGACACGGCCGCCTGCTTGAGCTGCTTCATCAGCTCTTTGCGGATGGCGATGTCCTCATGCAGCAGCGTGCCGTACTCGTTCTTGCCGGCGTACCAGCGCGAATCCCAGGTCCGGTTGATGCCAAGCCGCAGGCCGATCGGATTGATCTTCTGACCCATGAGCTACTCCCTTAAGCCGCGGCTTCGACCTGACGAACGACGATCGTCAGATGCGAGAACGGCTTGAAAATGCGTCCCGAACGGCCGCGGCCACGGGGATGAAAACGCTTGATCACCAGCGCCTTGCCGACATGCGCCTCGGCGACGATGAGAGCGTCGACGTCGAGGTCGTGATTGTTTTCGGCGTTGGCGATCGCCGATTCCAGGCACTTCTTCACGTCCGCGGCGATGCGCTTGCGCGAGAACTGCAGATCGGCGAGCGCCGTCGCCACCTTCTTGCCGCGGATCAGTTGCGCGACAAGATTGAGCTTCTGCGGCGACACCCGGATGTTGCGGGCGATCGCCTTTGCCTCGTTATCGGGGAGCGCGCGTTCGCGTGCCGGTTTGCCCATGACGAACCTCTTAACCTCAGCTCGCGGCCGCGGCCGGCGCACCAGCGCGCTTGGCCTTGCGGTCGGATGAATGCCCGAAGAACGTACGGGTCGGAGCGAACTCGCCGAACTTGTGTCCGACCATCTCTTCGTTGACCTGTACCGGAATGTGCTTCTGGCCGTTGTAGACGGCGAAGGTCAGGCCGACGAATTGCGGCAGGATCGTCGAGCGACGGCTCCAGATCTTGATGACCTCGTGACGTCCGGACGAACGGGCCTTCTCTGCCTTCTTCAGCAGATAGCCGTCGACAAAGGGACCTTTCCAGACCGAGCGCGACATACGGCCGTTCCTTACTTTTTCTTCTTCCGAGCGTGACGGCTCGAAACGATGAATTTGGTGGTGGACTTGTTCTTGCGGGTCTTCTTGCCCTTGGTGGGGAAGCCCCAGGGCGAAACGGGATGGCGGCCACCCGAGGTGCGGCCTTCGCCGCCGCCGTGCGGATGATCGACCGGGTTCATGGTCACGCCGCGATTGTGGGGCTTGCGGCCGAGCCAGCGGTTGCGGCCGGCCTTGCCGATCGAGGTGTTCATGCGGTCGGGATTCGACACCGCGCCGATTGTGGCGCGGCAGCGGCCATGCACCAGGCGCTGCTCGCCGGAATTCAGACGCAGGATGACGTACTCGCCATCGCGGCCGACGATCTGCGCGTAGGTTCCGGCGGAACGGGCGATCTGACCGCCCTTCCCAACCTTCAGCTCGACATTGTGCACGATGGTGCCGACAGGAATGTTGGCAGCCGGCATCGCGTTGCCCGGCTTCACGTCGACATACTCGCCCGAGACGACCATGTCGCCGGCGGCCAAACGCTGCGGCGCCAGGATATAGGCCTGCTCGCCGTCGTCATACTGTACCAGCGCGATGAACGCGGTGCGGTTCGGATCGTATTCCAGCCGCTCGACCTTGGCCGGCGCGTCGGCCTTGGCGCGCTTGAAGTCGATGATGCGGTAGGCCTTCTTGTGGCCGCCGCCGCGGAAGCGCGAGGTGATGCGGCCGTTATTGTTGCGGCCGCCGGTCGCGGACTTGCCTTCGGTCAGCGCCTTCACCGGCGCGCCCTTGTACAGCCCCGACCGGTCGACGAGGACGAGTTGCCGCTGGCTCGGCGTGGTCGGTTTGTATGTTCTCAATGCCATGGCCGAATTCCTTACAGACCGGTCGTCACGTCGATACGGTGACCTTCTTCGAGGGTCACGATCGCGCGTTTGGTCGGCGACTGGACGCCATAGCTGCCGCGGAAGGCCTTGACCTTGCCCTTGCGCACCAGCGTGTTGACGTTCTTCACCTTCACATCGAACAGCCGCTCCACCGCTTCCTTGATCTGCGGCTTGGTCGCGGTATTGGCGACCTTGAAGACGACCTTGTTGTGCTCGGACGCCGTCGTCGCCTTCTCGGTGATCACCGGCGACAGGATGACGTCGTAATGGCGCGGATCTTTGGAGCTCATTTGAAGCGCGCCTCCAGCGCATCGAGCGCCGCCTTGGTCAGCACGAGCTTGCCGCGACGGAGAATGTCATAGACGTTGATGCCCTGGATCGGCAGCACGTCGATATTCGGAATGTTGCGCGCCGCATTGCGGAAATTCGTCTCGATCTCGGCGCCGTCCACGATCAGGGCGTTGACGATGTCGAGCTTCTCGAAATTCTGCACCAGCACCTTGGTCTTGGCTTCGCTCACGCTCGCCTTGTCGAGCACGATGATGCCGCCGTCCTTGGCCTTGGCCGAGAGTGCATGCTTGAGCGCCAGCGCGCGGACCTTTTTCGGCAGGCCGATCTCGTGGCTGCGCACGACCGGACCGAACGAACGGCCGCCGCCGCGGAACAGGTTGGCGCGCTGCGAACCGTGACGGGCGCCGCCGGTGCCCTTCTGGCGATACATTTTCTTGCCGGTGCGGGCGATATCGGCGCGGTTCTTCACCGCATGCGTTCCGGCACGGCGCTTGGCAAGCTGCCAGTTGATGCAGCGATGGATCAGATCGGCGCGCGGCTCCAGACCGAAAATCTCGTCCGAGAGCGTGACCGAGCCGGCCTGCTTGCCGTCGAGGGAGAGCATCTTGAGTTCCATGATCACTCGCCCTCTTTGTTCTTGGCGGCGGCGAGCGCGGCGACTTCGGCGGCGGCGGCCTGTTCGGCTGCGCGCTTCTCGTCGATCATCACCGGCTTCGCATCCGCCGCGTCGCCCTGCGGGGCCTCGGCCTTGGACGCATCCTTGGCGGACGCCGCGGCATCGGCCGCAAGTTCGCGGAACTTGCCGGGCTTGGGAGCGTCCTTCGGGAGCGCCTTCTTCACGGCGTCACGCACCGTGATCCAGCCGCCCTTGGAGCCGGGGACCGCGCCCTCGACCAGGATCAGGCCACGCTCGACGTCGAGCTGCACCACCTTGAGATTGAGCGTGGTGACGCGATCGACGCCCATGTGACCGGGCATCTTCTTGTTCTTGAACGTCTTGCCGGGGTCCTGACGGCCGCCGGTCGAACCGATTGAACGATGCGAGATCGACACACCGTGCGAGGCGCGCAGACCGCCGAAATTCCAGCGCTTCATGCCGCCGGCAAAGCCCTTGCCGATCGAGGTTCCGGTGACGTCGACGAACTGACCGACCACGAAATGGTCGGCCGTGATCTCGGCGCCGACCGGGATCACCGCGTCATCGCTGACGCGGAATTCCACGATCTTGGCTTTCGGCTCGACCTTGGCGACCGCGAAACGGCCGCGCTCGGCCTTGGACACGTTCTTGACCTTGCGGCTACCGGCGCCAAGCTGCAGCGCGACATAGCCGTTCTGGTCCTTGGTGCGGTGGGCGACGACCTGGCATTGGCCAAGGCGCAGCACCGTGACGGGAATATGCTCACCGGCATCGGTGAACACCCGCGTCATTCCGACCTTTTGTGCGATCACTCCGGAGCGCATCGTCGTGGTCTTTCCTTCGTTCGGCTCAGAGCTTGATCTCGACGTCGACACCGGCGGCGAGGTCGAGCTTCATCAGCGCGTCCACGGTCTGCGGTGTCGGATCGACGATGTCGAGAAGACGCTTGTGAGTGCGCATCTCGAACTGTTCGCGGCTCGTCTTGTCGATATGCGGCGAACGATTCACCGTGAATTTCTCGATCTTGGTCGGCAGCGGAATCGGTCCACGGACCTGAGCGCCAGTGCGCTTGGCCGTGTTGACGATCTCGCGTGTCGACGCATCGAGGATGCGGTGATCGAACGCCTTGAGCCGGATCCGAATATTCTGGCCGTTCATGTTTCTCTCTCCCGTCATTGCCGGCTTTCCGGCAATCCATCACACATCTGGCGATGAATGCCCGGGCCGAAGCCCGGGCACGACGAATGTGACTTACTCGATGATGCTCGCGACGACGCCGGCACCGACGGTGCGGCCGCCTTCACGGATCGCGAAGCGAAGCTTTTCTTCCATCGCGATCGGCACGATCAGGTGCACTTCCATCGCGATGTTGTCGCCCGGCATCACCATTTCCGTGCCTTCCGGCAGATGAACGACGCCGGTCACGTCGGTCGTGCGGAAATAGAATTGCGGACGGTAGTTGGTGAAGAACGGCGTGTGACGGCCGCCTTCTTCCTTGGTGAGGATGTACGCCTCAGCCTTGAACTTGGTGTGCGGCTTGACCGAGCCGGGCTTGCAGAGAACCTGACCGCGCTCGACTTCCTCGCGCTTGGTGCCACGCAGCAGCGCGCCGATATTGTCGCCCGCCTGGCCCTGATCGAGCAGCTTGCGGAACATTTCGACGCCGGTGACGACGGTCTTGACGGTCGGCTTGATGCCGACGATCTCGATTTCCTCGCCGACCTTCACCACGCCGCGCTCGACGCGACCGGTGCAGACCGTGCCGCGGCCGGAGATCGAGAACACGTCTTCGACCGGCATCAGGAACGGCTGGTCGATCGGGCGCTCCGGCTGCGGAATGTATTCGTCCACGGCCTTCATCAGCTCGAGGATGGCGTTCTTGCCGATCTCCGGATTCTTGTCTTCCAGAGCCATCAGGGCCGAACCCTTGATGATCGGGATCTTGTCACCCGGGAAGTTGTACTTGGAGAGCAATTCGCGGACTTCAAGCTCGACCAGTTCGAGCAGTTCCGGATCGTCCACCATGTCGACCTTGTTCATGAACACGACCAGCGCCGGCACGCCGACCTGGCGGGCCAACAGGATGTGTTCGCGGGTCTGCGGCATCGGGCCGTCGGCAGCCGACACGACCAGGATCGCGCCGTCCATCTGGGCGGCGCCGGTGATCATGTTCTTCACGTAGTCGGCGTGGCCGGGGCAGTCGACGTGCGCATAGTGACGGTTCGCGGTTTCATACTCGACGTGCGCCGTCGAAATGGTGATGCCGCGGGCCTTCTCTTCCGGCGCCTTATCGATCTGGTCATACGCCGTGAATGTCGCGCCACCCGTTTCGGCCAGCACCTTGGTGATTGCCGCCGTCAGCGACGTCTTGCCATGGTCGACGTGACCGATGGTGCCGATGTTGCAATGCGGCTTGTTGCGTTGGAATTTCTCTTTGGCCATCGAACTCTCCCTTCCGGGTCTTTCTCGAAGTGGTGGTTAAACGTTGGCGATGAACTTGCGGCTCAGGCGAACTTCGCCTGAACTTCCTGAGCGACGTTGCTGGGAACCTGTTCGTAGTGGTCGAACTGCATCGTGAACGTGGCGCGTCCCTGCGACATGGACCGCAACACACCCACGTAACCGAACATGTTGGCGAGCGGCACCATCGCGTTGATGACGTTGGCATTGCCGCGCATGTCCTGGCCCTGAATCTGACCACGACGCGAATTCAGATCGCCGATGACGGAGCCGGTGTAATCCTCCGGCGTCACGACCTCGACTTTCATGATCGGCTCGAGCAGCACCGAACCGCCCTCGCGCAGCGCTTCGCGCAACGCGGCGCGCGAGGCGATTTCGAAGGCCAGCGCCGAGGAGTCGACGTCATGGTAGGCGCCGTCGATCAGCGACACCTTGAGATCGACAACCGGGAAGCCGGCGAGCACGCCCGCCCCCAGCACCGATTCGATGCCTTTTTCGACGCCCGGGATGTATTCCTTCGGCACGTTGCCGCCGATGATCTTGCTTTCGAATTCATAGCCCTTGCCGACTTCATTCGGCTCGACGATGAATTTCACGCGCGCAAACTGGCCGGTGCCGCCGGTCTGCTTCTTGTGGGTGTAGTCCTTGGTGACGGTCTTGGTGATGCGCTCGCGATAGGCCACCTGCGGAGCGCCGATATTGGCCTCCACCTTGTAGGTGCGCTTGAGGATATCGACCTTGATGTCGAGATGCAGTTCGCCCATGCCCTTGAGAATGGTCTGGCCGCTCTCCTGGTCGGTCGACACGCGGAAGGACGGGTCTTCGTTGGCAAGCTTGGCCAGCGCGACGCCGAGCTTCTCCTGGTCGGCCTTCGACTTCGGCTCGATCGCGATCTCGATCACCGGCTCGGGGAATTCCATCTTTTCCAGGATGACCTGCTTGTCGGGATCGCACAGCGTGTCACCGGTACGGGTCTCTTTCAGGCCGGCCAGGGCGACGATGTCGCCGGCAAAAGCTTCCTTGATGTCTTCGCGGTTATTCGCATGCATCAGCAGCATGCGGCCGACACGTTCCTTGCGTTCGCGCGTGGAATTGACCACGCCGGTGCCGCTCGACAGCGTGCCGGAATAGATGCGGCAGAAGGTGATGGTGCCGACAAACGGGTCGTCCATGATCTTGAACGCCAAGAGCGACATCGGCTCCTTGTCGTCGGCCTTGCGCAGCACTTCGTTGCCCTTGTAATCGACGCCCTTGATGGCCGGCACGTCGACCGGCGACGGCAGGTAATCCACGACGGCATCGAGCAAGGGCTGCACGCCCTTGTTCTTGAAGGCCGAGCCGCACAGCACCGGGTAGAAGGCGCCGGTCAGCACCGCCTTGCGGATCAGCTTCTTGAGCGTGGCCTCGTCGGGCTCCTTGCCCTCGAGATAGGCGGTCATGGCGTCGTCATCGAGCTCGACGGCGGCCTCGATCATCTTCTCGCGATATTCCTTGGCCTGATCGAGCAGGTCGGCCGGAATGTCGATGTCCTTGAAATTCGCGCCGAGGGCTTCGTCTTCCCAGATCACGCCCTTCATGCGGATGAGGTCGACCAGACCCTTGAACTGGCTTTCCGCGCCGATCGGCAATTGCAGAGCCACCGGCTTGGCTCCGAGACGGTCGACGATGTCCTTCATGCACTGAAAGAAGTCGGCGCCGATCTTGTCCATCTTGTTGGCGAACACGATGCGCGGAACGTTGTATTTGTCGCCCTGACGCCAGACCGTCTCGGTCTGCGGCTCGACGCCCTGGTTGCCGTCGAGAACGACGACGGCGCCGTCGAGAACGCGCAGCGAACGCTCGACCTCAATGGTGAAGTCGACGTGACCCGGCGTGTCGATAATGTTCAGACGCTTGTTCTTCCAGATCGCGGTCGTGGCGGCCGACGTGATCGTGATGCCGCGCTCCTGCTCCTGCTCCATGAAATCCATGGTCGCAGCGCCGTCATGCACTTCGCCGATCTTGTGGCTCTTGCCGGTGTAATAGAGGATGCGCTCAGTGGTCGTGGTTTTCCCGGCATCGATGTGGGCCATGATGCCGAAATTGCGGTAGTCCTCGATCGGGTGACTGCGGGGCATAGCGTGTCCTGATCCGTTTCGCCGTTACCAGCGGTAATGCGAGAATGCGCGGTTGGCTTCCGCCATCCGGTGCACATCTTCGCGCTTCTTGACGGCATTCCCCCTGTTATTCGACGCGTCGAGCAGTTCGGCTGACAGCCGATCCACCATCGTCTTTTCGTTGCGATCACGTGCCGCCGCGATGATCCAGCGGATGCCGAGCGCCTGACGGCGGGTCGAACGCACTTCGACCGGCACCTGGTAGGTGGCGCCGCCGACGCGCCTCGAACGCACCTCGATCGAGGGCATCACGTTGTCGAGGGCCTGCTGGAAAACGGCGATCGGATCGGATTTGGTCTTGCCTTCGATGACATCAAAAGCGCCGTAGATGATGTTTTCGGCGGCCGATTTCTTGCCATCATACATCAGCACGTTCATGAATTTCGAAACGACGAGATTTCCGAACTTCGGGTCCGGATTGATTTCGCGTTTTTCGGCGGAGTGGCGACGGGACATGACTCGTTACCTCACTTCGGCCGTTTCGCGCCGTATTTCGAACGGCGCTGCTTGCGGTTCTTGACGCCCTGCGTGTCGAGCACGCCGCGCACGATGTGATAGCGGACGCCTGGAAGATCCTTCACGCGGCCGCCGCGGATCATGACAACCGAGTGTTCCTGCAGGTTGTGGCCTTCGCCCGGGATATAGCCGATGACCTCGAAACCGTTGGTCAGACGCACCTTGGCGACCTTGCGGAGCGCCGAGTTCGGCTTTTTCGGCGTGGTCGTATAGACGCGCGTGCAGACGCCGCGCTTCTGCGGCGCGGCCTGCAAGGCCGGCACCGTGTTGCGGTAGGTCTGTTTCGCGCGACCCTTGCGGATCAGCTGGTTGATGGTCGGCATCAGCTCAAAGCCTTCATTGTCTCGTCTGGGGCGCAAACCCCGGCCGGCGCACGTTTCCACGCGCAAAAGGAAATCGCGCCATCCGCCCCGGCTTTTGCGGAATGACGCTTTCGTTCCAGAGGACCCCGTCCGCTCAAGAGCGGCGAGGTCGTGAATCCTGCATTTCTGACTCTTAAGTCAGCGGCAGCGTTTGAGGATCATTCGTCGAGGCGAGGTGCCGGCCTGAAGAAGCCAAAAGATATTGAAATATCAGAGGCTTGGACTGTCCGGGGATGCCGTGCCGACGAGGCGAAACTCACCGCCTGCCGAAAGTTCGCCGTATGTATCGGCCTGACTCCGGCAAGTCAAGGCGGAAAAGGCCGAAAAACCGCCATTTCCGGCAAATACGGGCGCATTCGGCCGGCGGCTGACAAACAAAAAGGGCCGCCCGGCGGGGCGGCCCTTTCGGTGTCGTGTCGATGCGCAGCCTTACTCCGCGGCGGGCAGCGCCGCGGTGATCTTGGCGGCCTTGGCGGCTTCCTTCTCGCGCTCGTCGAGAATGAGCTTGTCGCGCTTGCCGGCGACTTCGCGCAGCTCGTTCATCATGGCGCCGGTACCCGCCGGGATCAGGCGGCCGACGATGACGTTCTCCTTGAGGCCGTCGAGCGTGTCCGACTTGCCGTTGACGGCCGCTTCGGTGAGCACGCGCGTGGTCTCCTGGAACGACGCCGCCGAGATGAAGGAGCGGGTCTGCAACGAGGCTTTGGTGATACCGAGCAGCACCGGGTGACCGGTGGCCGGCTTCTTGCCGTCGGCGACGGCACGGACGTTGATCTCGTCGAGCTCGACCTTGTCCATCTGATCGCCGTTGATGAGATCGGTCTCGCCGACATCGTCGATCTCGACCTTCTGCAGCATCTGGCGAACGATCACCTCGATGTGCTTGTCGTTGATCAACACGCCCTGCAACCGGTAGACCTCCTGGATTTCGTTGACCAGGTAGGCGGCGAGTTCCTCGACGCCCTTGATCGCCAGGATGTCGTGCGGCGCCGGATTGCCGTCGACGATATAGTCGCCCTTCTCGATCAGATCGCCGTCCTGAAGATGGATGTGCTTGCCCTTCGGAATGAGATATTCCGCGGCCTCCACGTCCTTCTCGGCCGGCTCGATCGAGATACGCCGCTTGTTCTTGTAGTCGCGGCCGAAGCGGACGGTGCCGGAGATTTCCGCGATGACGGCGGATTCCTTCGGACGCCGGGCCTCGAACAGCTCCGCCACGCGCGGCAGACCGCCCGTGATGTCGCGGGTCTTGGCGCTTTCGGTCGGGATACGGGCGATGATGTCGCCGGCCTTCACATGCGCGCCGGTATCGACCGACAGGATGGCGTCCACCGCCAGCGTGTAGCGGGCATCGCCGCCGCGCGCGAGTTTCAGGATGTTGCCGTCCTTGCCCTTGATCACGATCGCCGGACGCAGGTCGGCCGCGCGGCTCGACGTGCGCCAGTCGGTGACCACGCGCTTGGTGATACCGGTGGATTCGTCCTGTGTTTCCGCAACCGACTGGCCTTCGACCAGATCCTCGAAGTCGACGGTGCCGTCGACCTCGGTGATGATCGGACGGGTGTAAGGATCCCATTCCGCCATGCGCTGACCGCGCTTGACCTTGTCGCCTTCGTCGACGCGCAGGCGCGCGCCGTAAGGCAGACGGTGGGTCGCACGCTCGGTGCCGTCCGGATCCACGACCGCAAGCGTGACGCTGCGGCTCATCACCACGAGATCGCCGTCCGAATTCTTGACCGCAGCCTTGACCAGCTTGTCCTTAGTCTTCAGTTTGATGACGCCGTCAAAATTCGACTCGATGAAGGACTGCTCGTTGATCTGCGCCGCGCCGCCGATATGGAAGGTGCGCATGGTGAGCTGCGTACCCGGCTCGCCGATCGATTGCGCCGCAATGACGCCGACCGCCTCGCCCATATTGACCGGCGTGCCGCGAGCGAGATCGCGCCCGTAGCAGGAGCCGCAAACGCCGTTGCTGAGCTCGCAGGTGAGCACCGACCGGATGCGCACTTCCTGCACGCCGGCCTGCGTGATCGCCTCGATTTCCTTCTCTTCCAGCAAGGTGCCCTTCTTGACGACAACCTTGCCGCTGGCGGGATCCTTGATGTCCTCCGCCGTTGTGCGGCCGAGGATGCGGCTGCCGAGCGAAGCCACCACGGTGCCGGCGTCGATGATGGCGCGGACCTTGATGCCGTTCTTGGTGCCGCAATCCACCGCCGTGATGATGCAATCCTGCGCGACGTCGACCAGACGCCGGGTCAGGTAGCCCGAGTTTGCGGTCTTCAGCGCGGTATCGGCCAGACCCTTGCGGGCGCCGTGGGTCGAGTTGAAGTACTCGAGCACGGACAGGCCTTCCTTGAAGTTCGAGATGATCGGGGTCTCGATGATCTCGCCCGACGGCTTGGCCATCAGGCCGCGCATGCCGGCGAGCTGACGCATCTGGGCGGGTGAACCGCGCGCGCCGGAATGCGCCATCATGTAGATCGAGTTGACCTGCGCTTCGCGGGCGCCCTCGACCTTCTTGACCGCCGAAATTTCCTTCATCATCTCGTCGGCGATGTGATCGGTGGCCTTCGACCAGGCGTCGACCACCTTGTTGTACTTTTCGCCCTGGGTGATGAGGCCGTCGTTGTATTGCTGCTCAAACTCCTTGGCGAGATCGCGCGTCTGATCGACGATCTTCCACTTCGCCGCCGGCACCACCATGTCGTCCTTGCCGAACGAGATACCGGCTTTGAAGGCGTGATGGAAGCCGAGCGCCATGACGCGATCGCAGAAGATGACCGTGTCCTTCTGACCGCAATGGCGGTAGACGGTGTCGATCATGTTCGAGATTTCACGCTTGGTCATCAGCTTGTTGACGACGTCGAAGGTCGCCTTGGGCGAGCGCGGCAGCACCTGCCCCAGCAGCACGCGGCCGGGCGTGGTGTCGTACCACTTGGTGAAGTCGCTGCCCTTGTCGTCGACGCCGATCCAGCGATACTTGATCTTGGAATGCAGCGTGACGACCTTCTGCGCCAGCGCGTGCTCGATTTCCGAGATATTACCGAACAGCATGCCCTCGCCCGGCTGGCCTTCGCTGACCAGCGAGAGATAGTAGAGACCGAGCACGATATCCTGCGACGGCACGATGATCGGCTGACCATTGGCCGGATGCAGGATGTTGTTGGTCGACATCATCAGCACGCGCGCTTCCAGCTGCGCTTCCAGCGACAGCGGGACGTGCACGGCCATCTGGTCGCCGTCGAAGTCGGCGTTGAAGGCCGCGCAGACCAGCGGATGCAGCTGGATTGCCTTGCCCTCGATCAGCACCGGCTCGAACGCCTGGATGCCCAGGCGATGCAGCGTCGGCGCGCGGTTCAGCAGCACCGGATGCTCGCGAATGACCTCGTCGAGAATATCCCAGACCTCGGGCTTCTCCTTCTCGACCAGTTTCTTCGCCTGCTTGACGGTGGTGGACAGGCCCTTGGCGTCGAGCCGCGAATAGATGAACGGCTTGAACAGTTCGAGCGCCATCTTCTTCGGCAGGCCGCACTGATGCAGCTTGAGCTCGGGACCGACCACGATCACCGAACGGCCGGAATAGTCGACGCGCTTGCCGAGCAGGTTCTGGCGGAACCGGCCCTGCTTGCCCTTGAGCATGTCGGCGAGCGACTTCAGCGGACGCTTGTTGGCACCGGTGATGACGCGGCCGCGGCGGCCGTTGTCGAACAGCGCATCGACCGCTTCCTGAAGCATGCGCTTCTCGTTGCGGATGATGATGTCCGGCGCGCGCAGTTCGATCAGCCGCTTCAGGCGGTTGTTGCGGTTGATCACGCGGCGATACAGGTCGTTCAGGTCGGACGTGGCGAAGCGGCCGCCGTCGAGCGGAACGAGCGGACGCAGATCCGGGGGAATCACCGGGACCTGGGTCAGGATCATCCATTCCGGCTTGTTGCCGGACTGGGTGAAAGCCTCGATCAGCTTCAGCCTCTTGGCGAGCTTCTTCGGCTTCAGTTCGGAGGTCGATTCCGCGATCTCGACACGCAGATCGGCGGCCAGCTTCTCCAGGTCGAGCGCCTTGAGCATCTCGCGGATCGCTTCCGCGCCGATGAGCGCGGTGAAGCTGTCGGCGCCATATTCATCCTGCGCCTTCAGGTAATCGTCCTCGCTCAGGAGCTGACGGTCCTGCAGCGGGGTCAGGCCCGGCTCCAGCACGACGTAATATTCGAAATAGAGAATCCGCTCGAGGTCTTTCAGCGTCATGTCGAGCAGCAACCCGATGCGGCTCGGCAGCGACTTCAGGAACCAGATGTGAGCGACGGGCGCGGCCAGTTCGATGTGGCCCATGCGCTCGCGCCGCACGCGCGAGAGCGTGACTTCGACCGAGCACTTCTCGCAGATGATGCCCTTGTACTTCATGCGCTTGTACTTGCCGCACAAGCACTCGTAATCCTTGATCGGGCCGAAGATGCGCGCGCAGAACAGCCCGTCACGCTCCGGCTTGAAGGTACGGTAGTTGATGGTCTCCGGCTTCTTGATCTCGCCGTAGGACCAGGACAGAATCTTTTCGGGGCTCGCGATCGAAATCCGGATCTGGTCGAAGACCTGAGCCGGCGCCTGCGCGCTGAACAGATTCATGATCTCTTGATTCATTTTCATCTCCTCGACCGGCGGGCCAAGCCCTGTGGTCGTCTATCGGTTCGCAGTGACCGGGACGGCGCCCTCGCCGTCCCGTCTCGTTCGCGAATTATTCGGCCGCTTCCGGCAACTCGCCGGGCCGTGTCTGCTTGGAATTGTGCAGGTCGACGTTGAGGCCGAGCGAGCGCATTTCCTTGACCAGCACGTTGAAGCTTTCCGGGATGCCGGCTTCGAAGGTGTCGTCGCCGCGCACGATCGCCTCGTAGACCTTGGTGCGGCCGGCGACGTCGTCCGACTTCACCGTCAGCATTTCCTGCAAGGTATACGCAGCGCCGTAGGCTTCGAGCGCCCACACTTCCATTTCGCCGAAGCGCTGACCGCCGAACTGCGCCTTGCCGCCCAGCGGCTGCTGGGTGACGAGCGAGTACGGACCGATCGAACGGGCGTGGATCTTGTCGTCCACAAGGTGATGCAGCTTGAGCATGTAGATGTAGCCCACCGTCACCTTGCGATCGAACTGCTCTCCGGTGCGGCCGTCGAAGACGGTCGATTGTCCGGAGTGATCCAGTCCCGCGAGATCGAGCATCTGCTCGATGTCGGCTTCCTTGGCGCCGTCGAAGACCGGCGTCGCAATCGGCACGCCGTGACGCAGGTTGTTGCCGAGTTCGATCAGGCCATCTTCGCCGAGCGACTTGATGGTCTCGTCCTCGCCATACACCTTCTTCAGCGTATCCTTGAGCTGCTTGGTGTCGTGCTTGGCGTAATAGGCATCGACCGCCTGGCCGATGCGCTTGCCAAGGCCCGCGCAGGCCCAGCCGAGATGGGTCTCGAGAATCTGACCGACATTCATGCGGCTCGGCACGCCGAGCGGATTCAGCACGATGTCGACCTGCTGGCCGTCGGCCAGGAACGGCATGTCCTCGACCGGAACGATTTTTGACACCACGCCCTTGTTGCCGTGACGGCCGGCCATCTTGTCGCCGGGCTGGATCTTGCGCTTCACCGCGACGAAGACCTTGACCATCTTCATCACGCGCTTCTCGACCTTGTCGAGGAAGCGCTGTTCAAGGCCCTTCTTCGACTCGTCGTATTGCTTCCGGATCGCCTCGATCTCCGCCATCAGCTTGTCGTTGGGCGAGGCGAACTGCCACCATTGCGAGCGCGGATATTCATCCAGGATCGCGCGGGTGATCTTGGTGTCCTTCTTGAAGCCCTTCGGACCGGCGATGCCCTGACGGCCTTCCAGCATTTCAGCCAGACGGCCATAGACGTTGCGGTCGAGGATCGCCTGTTCGTCGTCGCGGTCCTTGGCGAGGCGCTCGATTTCCTCGCGCTCGATGGCGAGCGCACGCTCGTCCTTGTCGACGCCGTGACGGTTGAACACGCGCACTTCCACGACCGTGCCCTGCACGCCGGGCGGCACGCGGAGCGAGGTATCGCGGACGTCGGAGGCCTTCTCGCCGAAAATGGCGCGCAGAAGCTTTTCTTCCGGCGTCATCGGGCTTTCGCCCTTCGGCGTGATCTTGCCGCAGAGGATGTCGCCGGCGCGGACTTCCGCGCCAATATAGACGATGCCCGCTTCGTCGAGATTCTTCAACGCCTCTTCCGAGACGTTGGGAATGTCGCGGGTGATTTCCTCCGGTCCGAGCTTGGTATCGCGGGCGGAAACCTCGAACTCCTCGATATGGATCGAGGTGAAGACGTCGTCGCTCACGATCCGCTCGGAGAGCAGGATGGAATCTTCGAAGTTGTAGCCGTTCCACGGCATGAACGCGACGAGCACGTTGCGGCCGAGCGCCAGTTCGCCGAGTTCGGTCGAGGGACCGTCGGCGATGATGTCGCCCTTCCTCACCTGATCGCCCACCTTCACCAGCGGCCGCTGGTTGATGCAGGTGTTCTGGTTGGAACGCTGGAACTTCATCAGACGGTAGATGTCGACGCCCGACTTGGAGGGGTCGAGCTCTTCCGTCGCGCGGATGACGATACGGGTGGCGTCGATCTGGTCGACCACGCCGGTGCGGCGCGCACCGATCGCGGCGCCGGAGTCACGCGCCACCACGCCTTCCATGCCGGTACCGACAAACGGCGCCTCGGCGCGAACCAGCGGCACCGCCTGGCGCTGCATGTTTGAGCCCATGAGCGCGCGGTTGGCGTCGTCGTTCTCGAGGAACGGGATCAGCGCCGCCGCCACCGAAACGAGCTGTTTCGGCGAGACGTCCATATAATCGACCTTGTCGCGCGCCACCGGCAGCACGTCGCCGGCGTGACGGCAGACGATGAAGTCTTCCGTGAAGCGACCCTTGGCGTCGATCGGCACATTGGCCTGCGCGACAGTGTAGCGCGCCTCTTCCATCGCCGAGAGATAGATCACCTCGTCGGTGACGCGGCCGTCCTTCACCTTGCGGTAAGGCGTCTCCACGAAGCCGTACTTGTTCACGCGCGCATAGGTGGCGAGCGAGTTGATCAGTCCGATATTCGGGCCTTCCGGCGTCTCGATCGGGCAGATGCGGCCGTAATGCGTCGGATGCACGTCGCGCACCTCGAAGCCGGCGCGCTCGCGGGTCAGGCTGTGCGTGATCTCGGATAGCGGATTGGTCTGGTCCATGAACTGCGAGAGCTGCGAGGAGCCGAAGAACTCGCGAACGGCGGCAGCGGCAGGCTTTGCGTTGATCAGGTCCTGCGGCATGACGGTGTCGATATCGACCGACGACATGCGCTCCTTGATCGCGCGTTCCATGCGCAGCAGACCGATGCGGTACTGGTTTTCCATCAGTTCGCCGACCGAACGCACCCGGCGGTTGCCGAGATTGTCGATGTCGTCGATCTCGCCCTTGCCGTCGCGCAGGTCCACCAGCGTCTTGACCACCGCCAGGATGTCGTCCTTGCGCAGCACGCGCACGGTGTCGGCGGCGTCGAGGTCGAGGCGCATGTTCATCTTCACGCGGCCGACGGCGGAGAGGTCGTAGCGGTCGCTGTCGAAGAACAGCGACTGGAACATGGCCTGAGCGGTGTCGAGCGTGGGCGGCTCGCCCGGGCGCATGACGCGGTAGATGTCGAACAGCGCGTCTTCACGCGTCATGTTCTTGTCCACCGTCAGCGTGTTGCGGATATAGGCGCCGACATTGATGTGATCGATGTCGAGAATCGGCAATTCCTTGAGGCCGATCTCGTTGATCATCTCGAGATTCTTCTCGGTGATCTCCTCGCCGGCCTCGACATAGATCTCGCCGGTCTTGGCGTTGACGAGGTCCTCGCCGATATAATGGCCGATCAGCTCCTCGTCGGCCATGCGCAGGGCCTTCAGGCCCTTCTCGGCGAGCAGGCGCGCCTGGCGCACGGTGACCTTCTTGCCGGCCTCGACCACCACCTTGCCGGTGTCGGCGTCGACCAGATCGTTGACCGCCTTGTAGCCCTTGATGCGGTTGGCATCGAAGGGCACGCGCCAGCCGTCCTTGGCGCGCTTGTAGATGATCATGTTGTAGAAGGTTTTAAGGATTTCCTCGCCGTCCATGCCCAGCGCATAGAGCAGCGACGTCGCCGGGATCTTGCGGCGGCGGTCGATGCGCGCGTGCACGATGTCCTTGGCGTCGAACTCGATATCGAGCCACGATCCGCGATAAGGAATGATGCGCGCGGCGAACAGGAGCTTGCCGGACGAGTGGGTCTTGCCCTTGTCGTGATCGAAGAATACGCCGGGCGACCGATGCATCTGCGAGACGATCACGCGCTCGGTGCCGTTGACCACGAAGGTGCCGTTGTTGGTCATGAGCGGAATGTCGCCCATATAGACATCCTGCTCCTTGATGTCCTTCACGGAGCGGGCGCCGGTCTCTTCGTCAATATCGAACACGATCAGCCGCAGCGTCACCTTGAGCGGCGCGGCGTAGGTCATGCCGCGCTGGCGGCATTCATCGACGTCGTATTTCGGCGCTTCGAACTCGTATTTCACGAATTCGAGCATCGACGAATTGGAGAAGTCGGAAATCGGGAAGACCGACTTGAAAACGGCCTGCAGCCCCTCGTCGGGGCGGCCGCCTTCCGGCTCTTTCACCAACAGGAACTGGTCATAGGACGCCTTCTGAACCTCGATGAGGTTCGGCATCTCCGCCACTTCCCGAATTTTTCCGAAAAACTTTCTTACGCGCTTGCGACCGGTAAATGTCTGCGCCATCGTGTCCTTCTCTCGTCTGTCCGTTGCGACAGCCGGGACGACTCTCCGAAAGGCCGCCATCATCGCGACCATCAGGACAGGCGTCGGGGTGCCTGCTTCTAGATGATTCGGGTCAGCCCGAACCGCAGTCTGGTCCGCCCTAAGCCGGCGGGATGAAAATTCCGGGACGCGGACGCCCCGGAATCTCCGAAAACAAAGCTCTTACTTGAGCTCAACCTTGGCGCCGACCTTCTCGAGAGTGGCCTTGATCTTGTCGGCCTCTTCCTTGTTGGCGCCTTCCTTGACGGTCTTGGGCGCGCCCTCGACCAGGTCCTTGGCTTCTTTCAGGCCAAGACCGGTGAGCGCACGCACTTCCTTGATCACTTCGATCTTCTTGTCGCCGGCCGAAGCGAGCACGACCGTGAATTCGGTCTTCTCTTCGGCGGCAGCTGCGCCACCACCGGCACCCGGCGCCGCGGCGACAGCCACAGCAGCGGCGGCGGAGACGCCCCACTTCTCTTCAAGCATCTTGGCGAGATCGGCCGCCTCAAGGACGGTCAGGCTCGACAGATCGTCGACGATTTTCTGCAAGTCAGCCATTGTTCAACTTCCTGTTCGTTCGAACCTTTGAGATGGCGTGCGTCACGCCGCGTTCTTGCTGGCATAGGCCTGAACCACGCGTGCGACCTTAGCCGCAGGCGCGCCGACGACCTGCGCGATCTTGGTCGCCGGGGCCTGAATAAGGCCGACGATCTTCGCACGCAATTCGTCGAGGGACGGAAGCGAAGCGAGCTGCCTCACGCCGTTGATGTCCAGGGCGGTCTTTCCCATCGCTCCGCCAAGGATGACGAACTGCTCGTTCGCCTTGGCAAAATCGACGGCGACCTTCGGCGCTGACACCGGATCGCCCGAATAGGCGATCAGCGTCGGTCCCTTCAGGAGCGACGCGATGGTGGCAACGTCCGAGCCTTCAAGAGCGATTTTGGCGAGACGGTTTTTCGCGACTTTCACCGACGCACCCGCCTGCCTCATCTGCTTGCGCAGAGTCTGCAGCTGGGCGACGGTGAGGCCGGAATAGTGAGCGACGACGACGACGTTGGAGGTCGAGAAGACCTCTTTCAACGACGCGACGGCCTCGGCTTTTTCCGTTCGGTCCACAAGCTCTCTCCGGTTGGCGGGTGCCACTGCGGCAGTCCGCCAGGTTGCGACTGCCATCCGCCCGGACAAAATCGTTTGAGGGGCAGATGGCGCTCTCAGATGCCTGCCCCCCGCACCGGCATTTTCACGCCGTGAAGGGTTCGAAAGGTTCGAACCAATTGGGCAATACGCCCGAATTCGGTTGTCACCCGTCTATGCTGGCCGCCTTCAAGTGGCTGGCGATTAAGCCGGATTGCTCCGGCGCCGGCAGTCTCGGACAGGACGAAGGAGGGCCGAAAGCCCTCCCCTTTTCCACCGGGTCTCCCCGGCAGAAACTCAAAATCTCGTTGTTGAAACCTCTGTTTCCGGCGCTCGAACCGGATTCATGGCGGCTATATAGGCCCGTTTCTTGCTAGCCTCAAGAGGAGAAATTAAGGCAACCCCAAGCAGTTGGGGGCCCGCGATCCGGGGACCGCGAGCCCACTATTTCAGGGTGGGCCGGATCAGGCCCCGCCGAAGATCGACGACGGCTCGATCTTCAGGCCCGGGCCCATCGTGGAGGAGACCGAAATCTTCTCCACGAACTGGCCCTTGGCGCCGGCCGGCTTGGCCTTGGCCACCGCGTCCGCAAAAGCCTTGATGTTCTGGACCAGCTGCTGCTCGGTGAACGAGGCCTTGCCAACTCCGGCCTGCACGATGCCGGCCTTCTCGACCCGGAACTCGACCGAACCGCCCTTGGCGCCCTTCACGGCGTTGGCGATGTCCATGGTCACGGTGCCGACCTTCGGGTTCGGCATCATGCCGCGCGGGCCGAGCACCTTACCGAGACGGCCGACCAGCGGCATCATGTCGGGGGTGGCGATGCAGCGGTCGAAGTCGATCGCGCCGCCATTCACCTTCTCGACCAGGTCTTCCGCGCCGACCACGTCGGCGCCCGCCGCCTTGGCCTCTTCCGCCTTGGCACCGCGCGCAAACACGCCCACGCGCACCGTCCGGCCGGAGCCGTTCGGCAGCGTGACCACGCCGCGCACCATCTGGTCGGCGTGCCGCGGATCGACGCCGAGATTCATCGCGACCTCGACGGTCTCGTCGAATTTCGACTTGGCGCGCTCCTTCATCAACTTCACCGCCTCGTCGAGCGGATAGAGCTTCTCGCGATCAATGCCCTCGCGCGCTTTGCGGTAACGTTTTCCATGCGCCATGATCAGCCTCCCGCCACTTCGATGCCCATCGAGCGGGCGGAACCTTCAACCATCTTCATGGCCGCTTCGATCGTGTCGCAGTTGAGATCCTTCATCTTCTGCTCGGCGATCTCCTTGACCTGCGCCCTGGTGATCTTGCCGACCTTGTCGCGGCCGGGCAATTTCGACCCGCTTTCCAGCTTGGCCGCGCGCTTGATGTAGAATGACATCGGCGGTGTCTTCATCTCGAAGGTGAAGGAGCGGTCCTGATAGACCGTGATCACGACCGGAATCGGCGTGTTCTTCTCGATCTTCTGCGTCTGGGCGTTGAACGCCTTGCAGAATTCCATGATGTTCAGTCCGCGCTGGCCAAGCGCGGGGCCGATCGGCGGCGACGGATTGGCCGCGCCGGCCGGCACCTGCAGCTTTACATAGCCGGTGATTTTCTTCGCCATAACTCATCCTCCATACGAGCCGGACCATTCCAGCTCTCTGGTTTCGTGGTGCAGATCTTGAGCGGCTGGCGACCGCCCTCACCTCCCACGAACACGTGCGTCAGGCCCGCCTGAGCGGGCCGACGTATTACAATTTCTCGACCTGGCCGAATTCCAGTTCGACCGGGGTGGCGCGGCCGAAGATCGACACCGCGACCTTCACGCGCGAGCGCGCATCGTCGACTTCCTCGACGGTGCCGTTGAACGAGGCGAACGGACCGTCCGACACCCGCACCTGCTCGCCCACTTCGAACGTGACAGACGGCTTCGGACGCTCGATGCCCTCCTGCACCTGATGCAGGATACGCTCGGCTTCCGCGTCGGAGATCGGCATCGGCTTGTTGTCGGCGCCGAGAAACCCGGTGACCTTCGGCGTGTTCTTGATGAGATGGAAGACCTCGTCGGTCAGCTCCACCTTCACCAGCACATAGCCGGGAAAGAACTTGCGCTCGGCATCAACCTTGCGGCCGCGGCGCACTTCCACGACCTTTTCGGTCGGGACCATCACGGCTTCGAACTTGTCCTCGAGCCCGCGCTGCTTCGCCTGGTCGCGGATCGACTCCTGGACCTTCTTCTCGAAATTCGAATAGGCGTGAACGATGTACCAGCGCTTGGCCATGACCCGGAAAATTCCTTTAACGTCCAATACCCAGAATGAACGTCACGCCCATGCGGATGACCTGATCGGCCAGCAGGAAGAAGATCGACGCGATGAACACCATGACGAACACCATGCCGGTGGTGATCATGGTTTCGCGGCGGGTCGGCCAGGTGACCTTTTCGGTCTCCGAGCGGACTTCCTGCAGGAACTTGAACGGCCTGATCTTCGCCATGAGCTGTTCACACATGCCCTGTCGTGGCCCAATCCTTTGTCAGGATGAGGCCGCCAAGCGGGCCTTGAGGGGAATAAGATCGCCGCGGAAATCCGTCACCGGGCCGCATAGCGAGAACCGCTAGGTACTGCGGACGGGGGGAAAAATCAAGCTGATTAAGGGGCGGACGGTCGGGAGCGGCCGAGCTGGCAGGAGTGGAGGGACTCGAACCCCCAACCCCCGGTTTTGGAGACCGGTGCTCTAGCCAATTGAGCTACACTCCTACAGTCCGGCGGATATGCCACGATGCGGCGAGAATTGGCAAGGACGAAGCCGGATGCCGGCTCCTGCGCGAGCGCCTCAGGTTTCGGCGTGCTCGCGTTCGAAGGCCCAGACCCGCTCGAACCCCATCAGGCGCGAGAAATCGTTAAAGGGGTACATCTCCCCGCTCCAGGACTTGCTCGATCCGGTGGACAGGATCTCTCCGTAGACCGAACGCAATGCCGCGCCCATCGCCAGGAACCCCGAGGCCGGGAAGATGGCGAGCTTGAAGCCGAGTTTTTCCAGTTCGGTGCGGCCCAGAAGCGGCGTGCGCCCGCCCTCCACCATGTTGGCGACCAGCGGCACATCGAAGGTGCGGCCGATCCTTTCCATCTCCGCCTCGCTCTCGGGCGATTCAATAAAGAGAATGTCGGCCCCCGCCTTCAGGAACGCCTCGCCGCGGCGTAGCGCCTCGTCAAGACCGAGCGCGGTGCGCGCGTCGGTGCGCGCGATGATGAGAAAATCCTTTGACGCGCGCGCATCCGCGGCGACCTTGATCCGGCGCGCGGCCTCCGCGATCGGCACCACGCGGCGGCCCGGCGTGTGGCCGCATTTCTTCGGATATTCCTGATCCTCGATCTGGATCGCCTGCGCGCCCGCCTCTTCATAGCCGCGCACGGTGAAGTCGACATTGAGCAGCCCGCCATAGCCGGTATCGCCGTCGGCGATCAGCGGCGTCGCCGTGCCTTGCGCGATCTGCCGCACGCGGCCGACCATCTCGGTGTAGCTCGCAAGTCCGGCATCCGGCAGCCCGAGATGCGAGGCGACGACGCCATAGCCGGTCATATACAGAGCGTCGAAACCCATCGCGTCGGCGATGCGCGCCGAGATCATATCAAAAACGCCGGGCGCCGAGATCAGACCGGGCTCCCTGAAGCGCGCAGACAGTTTCTTCTTCGTGTTGCTCATATACGATCCAGACTTGGCGCCTCAGGCGGCGCGGTGATGCAAACGATGATCGAGCCACAGCAGCAGCGCGCTGGCCGAGACCGCGACAATGGCGAGCAGCAGGATGGTCGCCATGATGGCGGGCACGTCGTGCAGGCCGATGGCGTTCATGATCAGGAAGCCGAGGCCGCGCTGCGAGGCGAACATCTCGCCGATCAGCACCCCGAGCAGCGTCAGCGAAAAGCCGATGCGCAGGCCGGACACGATTTCCGGCAATGCGCCCGGCATCACCACCGTCAGCAGGGTCTGGCTGCGCGACAGCCGCAAGACGCGCGCAGTCTTGAAATGCACATTGGCCAGATTGCGAACGGCATTCATCGCAAAGAGCGCGATCGGGATGATGCCGTGAATGGTGCCGAAGGCGATCTTGGCGGGAAGTCCCAGACCGAAGACCAGCAGGATGACCGGATAGAGCGTCACCTTCGGCAGGCTGTAGATCGACACCAGAATGGGTTCGGCCACCTGCGCGCCCGTGCGGTTGAGACCGAGGCCGAGGCCGATCGCGAGTCCGCCGAGGATCGCCAGCAGCAGCGCAATAAGGAAGGCCTTGCCAGTCTCCAGCGCGTGCGGCCAGAACGCGGCGCTGTTAAGCATGCTCCACGCCTTGGTGACGGTCTCGACCGGCGACGTCAGGGCGAAAGGCGCGGCCAGATGCAAGGCATGCCAGATCGCAAGCCCCGCGAGCATCAGCAGCACGATGTCAAGAAGTCGCCGCATGTCAGCACCCCAGCCGTCGCAACAGCCGCTGCTCGTAGCCGTGGAACAGCGCGTTGACGATGGTCACCAGCACGATGACGAACAGCATCAGCGCGTACATCGTGCGGTTGTCGAAATTGTTGAAGGCATAGGCGATGGAATAGCCGAGGCCGGAGGACGCCATGATGAATTCGGCGGCGATCACGCCGATGAAGGAATAGGCGATGGCGAGCTTGACGCCGGTGAAGAGATAGGGAGTTGCGCTCGGCAGCTTGATCCGCAATGCCGCCGACACGGGACCCATCCGGTAGACATGCGCCGTCTTCACCAGCACACGCGGAATGCGATCGAAGCCGTTGAGCGTAGCAATGATCATCGCCACCACGCCGAACAGGAATCCGATGGCGATGATGGCGCCGCGGCCGAGGCCGAACAGAACGATGAACAGCGGATAGAAGGCGAAAAACGGCAGCGCGTAATAGCTCGCGAGGAACGGATCGATCGCGCGCCGCAATCGCGGAAGCGCGTGAATGGCGGCACCGATGGCGAATCCGCCGCCGACCGACAGAACGAATGCGATGGCGACATTGCCGAGCGTTTCGGCGATGTCGGCGTTGAATTTTCCGGCCGCCAGCAATTGCGCGAGCCGCAGCGCCATCTCCGAGGGCGCGATCAGGATGCGCGGGCTGATCAGCCCGGTCCGGCACATGGCCTCAAGCACGAGCACAAAGCCGCCGACCACCAGCAGGCGCAGAAATCCGACCCGGGTCATCGGAGATTCCCCTGCCCGATGGCCTTCAGCGATTCCTCCCGCAGCACCGACCACAGATCCGCGGTGATGCGCCCGAAACCGGGATCGGTGGCGACACGGGAATCGCGCGCGCTCGGCCATCCCGTCGTCACCTCCTTGATGATGCGGCCCGGCCGCGCCGACATGATGCCGATGCGGTCGGACAGCATCGCGGCTTCGTCCAGCGCATGCGTGATCAGCATCACGGTGGCGCCGGTCTCGCGCCAGACCTTCAGCAGTTCGTCGCCCATGATCAGGCGCGTCTGCGCATCGAGCGCCCCGAACGGCTCGTCGAGCAGGATCAGCCGCGGCTGCAGGACCAGCGTGCGGGCGATGCAGACGCGCTGGCGCATACCGCCGGACAATTGCGCCGGATAGGATTTTGCGAAATCCGCGAGTCCCATCAGCCGCAAGGCATAGTCCAGCCGGCGCGCCACCTCCGCCGGCTCCGCGCCGGCGCGGCGCAGCCCGAAGGTGATGTTGTCGGCGACCGTGAGCCAGGAAAAGCTTGCATCCTCCTGGAACACCACACCGACGCCATCGGGAACCTGCCCGTCAACCGGGCGGCCTTCGAAGGAGATCGTCCCGCCGGTCGGACGCGACAGTCCGGCCAGCACGTCGAGCAAGGTCGACTTTCCGCAGCCCGACGGCCCGATCACCGAATAGAACTCGCCGCGCCGCAAGGTCAGGTCGGTGCTGGCGAGCGCATGAACGCCGGATTGTCCGCCCAGGCCGGCATAGACGCGGGTCACCCCCCGCATCTCGGCATGGACGCCGGGAACAGTGTCGGCGTGCGCGGGCATGTCGATCGCCAGCAACGCCGCGCTCACTTCACATAGCTCTCGTCGACGATCTTGCTCCAGTCGATCTTGCCGTCGACCTCGCCGATGATCTGCAAACCCTTCACCATGTTGTCCATGGCCGGATATTCGAATTCGCCGGAGCCCCAGTATTTCAGCGCGCTGAGATTCTTCACGGCGGCGAGGATCACCTTCTCGTCGGTGTTGTAGTGCTTGGCGACGATCTTGGCGGTCTCTTCCGGATTGGCGTAGACGAACGCGACTGCCTTCTTGCGCGCCTGCACCAGCTTGCGCAGCTTGTCGGCGTTGGCCTTGGCATATTCGGTCGTGGTCACGCCGACAGTCTGCACCATCGGCGGCAATTCGTCGGCGACATGAAAGACGGGCTTGAACTTGGCCGACATCTTGGACCAGATCGGATCCATGACCGGCGCGGCGACCACGCCCTTCTGCTCGACCATCGTGAGGCCAGAGCCGATGCCGCCAGCCGCGACCGTCTCGGCTTTGATCTTGTGCTTGTCCATGACCATGGTCAGCAGCATGTCGGTCACCGACTTCGGCGACGTGAACGCCACTTTCTTGCCGGCGAGATCCTTCACCGAATTGATTCCGGAATCCGGCGTGGTGACCCAGAGGATTTCACCGGCGGTGCGCACACCGGTATGGATGATCTTGAGATCGATGCCCTGCTTCATCGCCGCGATCGCGGCCGACAGCGCGACCTCGCCATAAGGCAGGTCGGAGGCCATGACGTTGCGCATGGTGGTGCCGCCACCCTTGGAGGTCAGCACCCCATCGATATTCAGCCCGGCATCCTTGTAATAGCCCTTCTCGATCGCCACCGCATAAGGCGCGCCGTACATCAGCACGCCCCAGTGGGTGACCGAGATCTGTTCGGCCAGGGCCGGGCGCGGCGACGCCAGCAGTGAAAGCCCGAACGCAAAAATGGCAGCAATTCTGTACACAATGGACATTTCATTCCTCCCGTGCGGCATCTGATTCTTAGTTGTTATCTCAAGTTGCGCCAGGTTGACCGGTCGCAAGCCTTGTCCCAGCTACTATCGTGTATACAATGGCGACCCATGTCCACCGAAATCTTCACTGGGACTCCTGCCCGGCAGAGCCATGAACAAGCCTGAACGCCTGCGCGCCACCGACATCGCCTACAGCTCGATCCGACAGGGCCTGATCGCCGGGCGCTGGCCGGCCGGCTCGCATCTGCGCGAAACCGAACTTGCCGACGAATTCGGCATCAGCCGCACCCCGGTGCGCGAAGCGTTGCGCCGGCTCGCCAGCGAGCAGATGGTGGAGTTCGAACCGCATCTCGGCGTGCGCGTACCCGGCTGGTCGGAACAGGATCTGGCGGAAATCTTTGCCTTGCGCGTGGAGCTTGAAAGTTTCGCCGCCGGCGAAGCCGCGCGGCATGCGACGCCGGATCATGTGGAGGCATTGCGCCAGCTCGCGCGCGACATGGAGCAGGCGGCGTTCGGCGGACCGCAGCCGGATTATGTCCGCATCACCGAGGCCAATGACCGCTTCCACCGGCTGATCGTCACCGCGTCAGGCAATCGCCGGCTCATGAGCCTGATCGGCACGCTGATCGAGCTGCCGCTGGTCATCCGCACCTTCGCGCGTTTCGACACGAAGGCGATGGCGCGCAGCGTGCAGCATCATTTCGATCTGGCCGACGCGATCGCCGACCGCAACGCCGATTGGGCGATCGCCGTGATGCGCGCGCATATCCATGCAGGGCGTCAGGTGATGCTGAAGAAGACCGCCGGCGACGACTGATCCGCGCGATCACCGCACAGCGCGGGGGCACATTGGATCGAATGTCCGGTTCGGAATGGAACTGCAGAGGCTGGGCCGCCCGGGCACCGCGATCGCCAGGAAGCCGGCAAGGCGAAGAAGGACGCCGGCATCGTCATCAGCTTGGAAGGCCGTTGCCCTGCCATGGCGCCGCGCCCGCATTCGCCGCCGTCCGCGCGAGCGATGCTCAGCCCGTGTATTCCAGGACATACATGCCGCCGTTGAAATCGGTGCTGTAGATCAAACCGTCGGCCGTCACATAGACGTCGCAGGACTGGATGACCTTGGCGCGGTTGGGCCGCCTGTCCACCAGCCGTCTCGGCTCCGGCGGCACGAACGCCCCCACCTCTTTCGGCTGAAACGCATTGCTGATGTCGGTCACACGAATGCCGGCATTCTGGTAGGTTGAGAAGATAAGACTCGAACTGACAAAGGAGTCGGGCCGGTTCTCGTGGACGTTGTGCGGGCCGAAATGCGCCCCCTTCTTGCAGTAATCTGCCTCGTCCGGCGTCGGGAAGGTCGAGATGCTGACCGGGTTGGCCGGCACGCGGATGTCGAACATCCAGATGTATTTGATGCCGTCCTCGCAATTGTCGAGCACGGCCTCGTCGGCGACCACGAGCAGATCGCGGTCGGGCAGCGGCAGGCAGTTGTGGGTGCCGCCGCCGAAGGGCGGCGACCAGTTGAGATGCTTGACCAGCTTCGGATTCGCGCGATCGGACACATCGATCATGACCAGCCCGCCGTCGCGCCAGGCGCCATAGGCTGTGTCGCCGCTGACGACCGCATGATGCAGGCCGAAACGGCGGTTCGCGCCCCAGCTCGGTTTCTCGCCGGCCGCCGTGTTCATGCCGGGCAGCCAGTAGCGGCCGGCTTCCTTCGGCCTGGTCGGGTCGGCCATGTCAACGGTCATGAAGATGTAATCGGTGAAGCCCTCGAGCATCGCCGAGACATAGGCCCAGCGACCTCCGGTGTACCAGACGCGGTGAATGCCGCCGCCATCGACGGGCATAAAGCCGATCTGGCGCGGCTCCGCCGGATTCTTGATGTCATAGACGGCGAGGCCTGCGCTCCAGTCGCGCTTCTCCGCCGGCGCGACTTTCGCTTCGCCCGCCCGCTCGGCGTGCGAGCCGATGTAATATTTGCGCTCGTCCTGGAACTCGGGTGCGGCGAACATGTCGCGCGCATTGATGACCACCAGCAGGTTTTCATGGGTCTGGAGGTGGATGGTCCAGGTGTTGTGCGGCGCCGGGATATATTTCACCGGCTTCGGATTGCGCGGATCGCGCACGTCGATGACGCTGAATCCCTTGGAGAACATGTGGCCGACAAAGGCGTGGCCCTTGTTGATCATGACCTGCACGCCGTCTTCGCGTCCGCCCTGATCTGAATAGCCGATCAGCTTCATATTCCTGACAAAGTCAGGTCTGGGCAAATTCTGGCTGCTCATCGTGTCATTCCCGAAAATTGCGCGGCTGCGCGCGTTACAGAAACTCGCGCTCCTTATTGAACGGCGCGTCCATCGTGTAACCATGCGCCGCGCGGTAGCCGTCGTAGCGGTAGCCGCCATATTCGAGCAAAATCGCGGCGACGAAGGTGATCAGCACCATGGCAATGATGCACCAAGCAAGCCACGGCATCGGATATTGCATCAGGCCCGTGGTCACCGCGCCCGAGGCGAAGAAGAAGACGAAATAGCCGGCGGTCTTGTGATAGGCCTCGAATATTCGCCGGCGCGTCGTCATATTGTAGTGATCGCCGAACCAGGTCGCGGGATCGTCCGGCCTGGCCGTGTGGTAGTTCTTGCCGCCATGCTTGCCGCGGAGCCAGCCGCCCATGATCTGCAGACATCCGAGCACGATGGTCCCGATGCCGAAGATCGAATGCAGGGTGCCGCTATAGCCGCCGCTGACCACAATCGCCATGATCGCGCCGGCGAGCGCCATGCCGATTGCAAACATCAGCCCGTATTTGTGGACGCTGAACCACCACCATTCCGCGTTCCAGATGCTGACCTTGCGATGCAGGCCCGTCTCGGTGGGTTTCGGCTTGCCGAAGCGGATGATGAGGATACAGATCGGCACCAGCACGAACCACACCGCGACCATCAGGATGGCGTGGTAGTTCCAGTGAATGGGTATCGTTCCTCCGAGAAACTCCAGATCGACTTCGGTCGGGATTTGGTAGTTGGTGGCGGACATGGTCTGCGTTGCCATACAGATTGAACGGGAGCGCAGCTTACACCGACGATAACCCGGCGCATCAGCGACTTGGCGAAATTTTTGCTTTTGCGAGATCGTGAAAAAACGAAGCTTGCGCCCTCACCCGCCGATGAGGCGATCCGTCCAGGCGGAGACGGTGTCTCCGCTGCTCATCTCAGCCTGAACCAGTCCGTCGATCATGAAGGTCGGACTGACGTGGATGCCGTTCTGCCGGGCGTACCGACAATGCAGTTTGACCGCCCGGTCAAGGTCGGGGATGTCAAAGGCTGCGACGAGTGCCACGTCGCTGTAGCGTTCCAGCCGCGCAATGATGTCGTTCGGCGTTGCTGTCCGGTTTGTCCCGGTGCAATGATTGTCGAATTCGAATTCGTCGCGATGCGCGGCCACCGCATCCATGACGCGCCGCGCCGCGTCCCTGCCGTTCTCGAGCGTTGAAGCCGCAAGAATCGCCCGCACGATCACGCCGGAATAAAGGTGCCATGGCTGGGAATGCAGCCAGACCCTGACCGCAATCTTGTCTTCGCCCGCTTCCGCCAGCAGTTCGTCGATCTTTCCCAGCGCCTTGTTCGAAAATGGACAGGTCGGCTCGAGAAACATCTCGAGAAGCCGGGGGCCATGCCCCCATTCAAGCCGAGCCGCCTTCCATGTCGTCACGTTGAATTTCCTCGCACTGCAACCCCCAATCGTGGTCCGGAGGGACTGGAGCGGGTGAAGGGAATCGAACCCTCGTCATCAGCTTGGAAGGCTGTTGCTCTACCATTGAGCTACACCCGCGTCCGTCAACCGCCCGCATCTGCGGCGGGCAACTCGCTCCGACTGGTCTGCCGCGCCGCAGCTCGCGACGCGAGCGAAGGCTGGTGGAGGGGGTTGGATTCGAACCAACGTAGGCTAAGCCAACGGATTTACAGTCCGTCCCCTTTAGCCACTCGGGCACCCCTCCGGGAGATCCAGTCCAGGCGGTCTATACATCAGACGCGCCACACCGATAACGGGTTTACCCGGGATCGGCATCATATAAAACGCGGTCCGGAACCCGCCCTTGGCTGCTCCGGCCCGCGCGCCGCGTTATGGTGGCGGGTGCCGGTTAAGTCAATCGGAAATCACGGAAATTGAAGATGCGCGAACGCAAAAGCCGGCCCTTTTCCCCCCGCCGGGATAGCAGCAAGCCGCGCTCTGGCGGGGCCAAGGAGAGGGTCAAGGATGGCGGCGGCAGCCCGCGCAAGGGTGGCCGGGATTTCGGGCGTGCCCGCCGCGGGTCCGGCGACGGCCCGGTGGTCATCTATGGCTGGCATGCCGGCAAGGCGGCGCTCGACAACCCGGCCCGCCGCATCCGTCGCATCCTGGCGACCGAGAATGCCGCCCGCCGCCTGACCGAGGAAAACGTGCCGACAAAGGTCGCGCCGGAGGTCGTGCGGCCGGAGGCGATCGCGCGGCTGCTCAGCGCCGACGCGGTTCATAACGGGTTGTGGATCGAGGCCGAACCGCTCGACGCGCCCGATATCGAGGACCTTCCCTCTGACGGCGTCGTGCTGGTGCTCGACCAGATCACCGACCCGCACAATGTCGGCGCCATCCTGCGCAGCGCGGCGGCTTTTGGCGTGAAGGCGCTAATCACCACCGCGCGGCATTCGCCGGAAGCGACCGGCGTGCTCGCCAAATCGGCGTCGGGCGCGCTCGAATATGTGCCGATGGTGACGGTGCAAAATCTGGCACGCGGTCTCGCCGCGCTGAAGGACCGCGGATTCCTGACGGTCGGACTCGACAGCGAAGGCGACAGCGATCTTGCCGCCCTGCCCTTGTCGGCGCCGCTCGCGCTCGTGCTCGGTGCGGAAGGAAAAGGATTACGGCAATTGACGCGCGACACCTGCGATCATGTCGCGCGCCTGGATCTGCCGGGAGAGATCAAGAGTCTGAACGTGTCGAACGCCGCCGCGCTGTCGCTTTACATCGCGACAACGCGGCTGCGGGACACTCGCTGAGACCGTCTTACTTGTAGTGATAGTATTTCGCCGCCGGCGCGCGATGAGCGCGCGGCGCCGCGCGGTGATAGCCCGACCAGCGATGCGACCGGGACACGCCGTAATGCGCACGATAGGGCCGGTACGGGCGATAGGCGCGATACGGCCGATGGCGATAGCCCGGCGCGCCGTAATAGCCGCCGACATAGGGATAGGCCGAGACCGGCTGCGCGGGCTGATAATAAGCCGGCGCGTAATCGGTGCCCGGACCCGAATAGACCGGGCCCTGGTTCACGGCGTAAGCCTGCACCGGGAACTGTTCCTGCACGATGACCTGCGGCTGCTGCACGATCACTTGCGGCTGCTGCACGATGATCGGCGCGGGCTGCACATAGATAGGCGCCGGCTGCACATAGGTCACGACCGGCTGAACGGCGACCACGCTCGAGGCGCAGCAACCATTGCCCCACGAGGCATTCCAGCCCCAGGAGCCGCCCCACGAATTGCAGCAGCCGGCGGCGGCCGGTTGCATGGTCAGCAGACTGACGGCGCCAGCTGCAATTGCGCTGAGATAGATACGAGACATTTTCACTCTCCCTGTGACTTCAACTTTCAGATTCATCGGCGGCGATGTGGCGGTCTGCGTCCGGGGGCGAAATCGACCTCGGGCGAGATGAACATCGGTCCGGTGGGCGCATAATCGGTGACCGGTCCGGAATCGGATGCGGCCGACCACGACTGATGGAATGGTTGCGCGGGCGGCGGCAGCGGGCGATGCGCCGGCGGATTGACTTCATAGCGGCCGAGATGCGGCGGGCCGCCCAGCGTCGGGAAATAGCGCGGAACCGGACGCCGCGGCGGCGGCACGTAATGGAGCGAGGGATATACGGTGACGGGCACGGCGCCCGGACGGGTCAGTCCCCAATCGCCTTCCACCACGCCCCAGGACGCGTCATAGCCGTTGATGATCACCGGCACGTCGGAGCGGCCCGGCACGACAAAGGCCGGCGCATGATCGGCCTGGACCGCGCTTGCGGAAAGCGCGGCAAGAGCCGATGACACCACTGACGCGAGCACGCGCCTACGCATTTACGCCACCACCGGATGGATCCGAATATGCGACGTATTTTAGACGTTTACGGATTTGAAGGTGCTAACGCGGCGGGTGAATTCAATGTTAGCATTAACCGGGCGCTACTGCGCCGGGACGGCACGGCCGGCGCATCCTCACCAGGCGGTTTCAGCACATTGTAATGACACGCAAGATCAGTCCGGACCGGTCCGGCGCGCCGGGCGGGAAAGACAGCTTTCGGAAACGCTACGCGGCCGCCGAACGGCAGCGGCAGGCCCTGCTCGATCGCCTGCACGCGCTCGATGCGAGCGGACGCGCGCATCCCTCGTTCCGGAAATCGCTGACCCTGCTCAACCAGACCTTCCGCCGGTCGCGGCTGGTGCAGCGCGCCGCCATCCTGCAGACCGCCGCCTGGCTGATCGACCTGATCGAGATCAGCACGCCGTTCCTGTAGGCGCTGCGGCTGCACAGATCGGCGTCTTGTCGGGAGCGGGCGATGCTGATAGCTGTCCGCGCAAGCCGGGTTAGCTCAGCGGTAGAGCAGCGGTTTTGTAAACCGTTGGTCGGGAGTTCAATCCTCTCACCCGGCACCACTTTCTTCTTTTCATGAGTCTGGACAAGCGGCCGGCGGCCATCCTTCACGCGGCGCGCGAGCCGGCTCAGGCACCGCATTAACGGCCGCTAACCGTGTCCGTTCAGCGTGAATTAGAGGTGTTGGGTTAGGCTCTCCGCAAATCGCAGAAAGCGAGGGGCGGTGATGTCGATCTATATCGTGGTGGGTGCGTTTTTTGTCGCGCTGCTGTTCGCGCCGATGCTGTCGCACGAACGGCGCGATCACCTCTAGGCGTCGGCCAAGGTGGCGATCAATGGCCGGTCTTGCCGAATTCGCAACCGGCCGCCGCATAGTGGTAACGGCCGACGCCATAGGCATCCTGGCGCACCACCGGCTTGCAATAGGCCAGCCATTTGCGGTCGCGCTCGAGCGCTTCGGCCAGCGCCTCTCCGGCCGGTTCCGGGACCTGGTAGATGCCGGCGGGACTGATCGGCCCGCGGCGTTCCAGCACGACGCAACTCCCGGCGCCGGTGAAAAACGAGCCGCTGCCGAGGCAGCTGCTGCTGACCGTCACATCGGCAAAACCCGGCGTCATGATCAGGGCCTGGAGGGCGATTGCGCCCGCCGCAGCCTGTACCCATCGTCCCGTCGGCATTGCTCTCTCCCTGAAACGGCCTCGCGGCCGCCGCGCACAGCGTTAATGCAGGGTAAAGATTGCAAGCCGGATGCCAGCAAAAATGTGCCGTTTCGGGACGAATTTAACCGTGGGCTGTGGGTAACCCGGAATCCGGGACAGGTCCGGCCGCAGAGCGACTCAGGCCAGAGCCGCCAGTTGCGGAAAGACGTGGGTCGCGACCTCGACCGGTTCGGCCATCAGCGGCTCGACCTTCTCCTCGAAGAACTCGCGGGCGGCGATCCAGACCAGGCTGATGCGCGCCACCAACGACGCCTTGCGCGCACGGAACGTCATCCGCACCGCCTTGTCGGCGATCGCCGAGAGCGAATCGTCCTCGGCCACGACATGGCCGCAGCCGTCCTCCAGCACATAGTCACGGCCGATGCGGGTGATGCTCGCCAGGCAGTCCCGCTCCGGGTCGGTGCCCAGCACGTAGAATTGCGGGTCCTTGCGCTCCGTCAGGCCGACATCCCAGCCGCTGGCCTCGCCCTGCGCCTCATGCGCGGCGAAGATCGACACCAGTTGCGACATCTCGTCGGCGCGCCATGGCGCGGACGGAAGATGGGAGCGCGGGATGAAGGGGACGATGCTCATGTCTTCACCTTGAACAGGAGGCGGTAGAGTTCGGGGTCGTAATAGGACAGCAATTCGCGCGCAAAGATGGCCGGTTCAACATCAAGCGCGCGCGCCCAGTCCTCCATGCTTTCGCTCGGCACGCGGCCGAAGCCGTTCTCAATCTGGGAAATGAAGGTATAGTATTTCAAGCTCAATTTTTGGGCGAGATCGACCTGCGACAGGCCGGCCTTTTTCCGCAGGTCCTGCAGCCAACGCCCGGCGTCCTTGCGCAGCTGGCGCGCTTCCGGCGCCGCCTTGGCAAAATGCATGGATGTCCCCACAGCGACCTAACCACCTTGATTTCTGGCGATGTTTCATGTTTACTGCACTATGAAAACATAAACAGAACGCCGATAGACGAATGATACCACAATTCGCGTCAGCGGAAGCTATTTTGCGCGGCCATGTCATTGGCCGCGCAGCAGGAAGGACCCGTCAGGCGCAGCCATGAGGCTCTCGACGTCCAGCAAGAGCAACCGGTCCGCCCCGCATGATGGACTGCACGGCCCGCGCGGCGCTTTTCTCGGTTCCGTGTTTGCCGCCGCCGCCGCTTGGGCCGTTGCCGCCCGCGTCTTTCCGGCCGATCTCGTGTTGCCCGTGATCTCCACCTTGCTGTTTGTGCTCGCCGGCATTTTTGCCCTGGTCGCCTGGGTCCGGTGCACCACCGACGAATACCGCGTGACCTATTGGGACGTGTCCGGTGCCATCGCTCTGATCGGCATCTGCACCGCCACGCTCATCGACCCGGACCAGTTGGTCCGGCTCGTGACCGGCACACACATCGCGAACTAGGGGCGGCAACGCCCGGCACATCCACCCGAGTGCCCAACAATTCGGGTGCTTGAGCGGACAAATACTTCCATGATCCTCATCCTTCAGTTTATCGGCGGCTTCATCCTCCTGCTGTTCGGAGCCGAATATCTGGTGCGCGGCGCGGTTTCGCTGGCGCGCCAGCTCAAGGTCGCGCCGATGATCATCGGCATGACCATCGTCGCCTACGGCACCACCGCGCCCGAAATGGTGGTGAGCATGCAAGCCGCCATCGACGGCCTTCCCGGCATCGCGGTCGGCAACGTCGTGGGCTCCAATATCGCCAACATCCTGCTGATCCTGGGCCTCTCGGCGGTGATCTTCCCGATCGTCGTGCAGCCGAAGGCGCTTTATCGCGACGCCGCCATGATGATGGGCTCAGCCCTTCTGTTCACCGCTTTGGCGCTGTCGGGCACGATCGAACGCTGGCAGGGCGTGTTCATGGTTTTGGCGCTCGCCGCATTCTCGATCTACGCCTTCAGGGCCGAGCGCAAGCGCGGCAAGGCCAACGATCCGGGCGACATGCCTGAGGAACTGGCCGAGGAGTTCAAGGACAGCCCGCAGCCGACATGGCTTGCCGTATTGTCGGTCGTCGGTGGAATCGTCGCGGTGGTCACCGGCGCGAAACTGCTGGTCGCAGCCGCCATCGTCACGGCGACGATGCTCGGCGTCAGCGAGGCCGTGATCGGTCTGACCATCGTCGCGGTCGGGACATCGCTGCCGGAACTCGCCACCGCCGTGGTGGCCGCGCTCCGCCGCCACTCCGCTGTGGCGGTCGGCAATATCATGGGCGCGGGCATCTACAACTTGCTGGCGATCATGGGCCTGGTGTCCGCGGTGGCGCCGGTTGCGGTGCCGGCGCAGATCCTGACCTTCGATCTGTGGTTCATGCTGGCGGTGACGGCCATGCTGCTGTCATTCCTGCTGCTGCGGGGCGGACTCAGCCGGCCGGTCGGCGCGCTGTTTCTGGCGGGCTTCGTCGCCTATACGGCGCTGCAATATTACGGCGTCGAAAATGTCCTGACCGCCGACTGGTTCGGTCAGGCGACCGCGAGCGCCGAGCCGCCACCGCTGAAACGGTGACGCCGGCCTGATTCCGGCAGACCGTATTCCCGATCCTAGTCCTTATCGTCGCGCCTACGATGGCGCGCAGGCTATCGCCATGAGGTATCCATGACTCTCTTCAACGATCTTGCGACGCTGTTCGAATATCACAACCTCGTCGCACTCGCTCAGATCATCATCATCGACTTCGTGCTGGCCGGCGACAACGCCATCGTGGTCGGCCTCGCCGCCTCGCGCGTGGCGCCCGAACTCCGGCGCAAGGTCATTTTCTGGGGCATCGCGGGCGCGGTTATCCTGCGCGTGATGTTCGCGGCGGTGGCGACGCAATTGCTCACCATCGTCGGCCTGACCTTCGCCGGTGGCATCCTGCTGCTCTGGGTGTGCTGGAAGATGTATCGCGAGATCACGGTCCATCAGCCGCAGCCGGCGATGGCCGGCGGCACGCCGTCAGGCGCCGGCTCGCCCGACTACAAGGGCGTGACGCTCGGCGCCGCCATCCTGCAGGTGGTCATCGCCGACGTGTCCATGTCGCTCGACAACGTGCTTGCGGTGGCCGGCGCCGCCAAGGGCAATGTCGCCGTGCTCGCCATCGGTCTCACGATCGCCATCGTGTTCATGGCGGTGGCCTCCGCCTATATCGCCAAGCTGCTGGCGCGCTATTTCTGGATCACCTGGATCGGCCTTGCGGTCATTCTCTACGTGGCGCTGGACATGATCTGGAAGGGCACCCACCAGATCGGTTGCAGTTTCGTACCCGCGAGTGTGTGCGAATCCGGCGCTTGGGCGACGTTCAACGCTTTGTTCTAGCCTTTCGGCATGGCGGGAACAATAATCCCGCCCCGGCATTACTCCTGACGCCCGGGCGGCCCGTGAAGGGCCGCCTCGCCGCGCCGGAGACAGCCGTGAATGTCGAGCCGAAATCTTCGTCGTGGAACTGGGGCCAGCGCCCGTTTCAGTTCGGCGCGCGCGATCCGAATCCCCTGAAAGACGCCAGCTCGTTCTGGCGCGTGATGTCGCAAGCCGCCACCATCGCGATGGCCGTCATCCTGTTCGGCGCCTTCCTGTTCGTCGCGCGCTCCCTGCTGGTGCCGATCCTCGCCGCCCTGGTGGTCAGTCTGACGCTCGGGCCGATGTCGGCGCGCGCGCAGAAGGCCGGATTGCCGGCCTGGGTCCCGGCATTCGTGATTGTGCTCGGGCTGGCCGGCCTGCTCTATCTGATGGTGAGCGTCCTGGTCGACCCGGCCTCGGATCTGATCGCTCGCTCATCCGAGATCGGCGGCACAATCAAGGAAAAATTCAGCTTCATGGACCGGCCGCTATTCGCGCTGCGCGAGTTGCAGGCGGCGGTCCTCGGCGGCTCGGGACTGAAAGTCGACGTCGAGAAAAATGCCCTGGTCGAAGGCGTCGTGACGGC
>LNFM01000867.1_pt1 | contig 75825 bp, 68 predicted proteins | sample 596031 | NCBI WGS metagenome assembly LNFM01 (sample SAMN04254537, study PRJNA301005) | activated carbon metagenome | isolation source: dual media filters at the Ann Arbor, Michigan drinking water treatment plant | place: USA: Ann Arbor
GGCACTTGTGACGTGACGATCACGAGGAGCTGGATCACGAAGCCCATCGCCGACAGCGCGAGACAAGCGCCAACGTCATAACGTGCGGCGACGAGCGCGCCCAACGCCGCACCGATCGGGCGGGCGCCGAACGTTGCAGTCATGACGAGCGCCGACACGCGGCCGAGCATGGCGAGCGGCGTCACGGCCTGTCTCAGCGTCGTCGTCGTGATGGTCCATACGATCGGGCCGGCGCCGAACAGGAAGAAGCTCGCGCCGGCGACGATACCGGAAGGCAGCCATAGCGTTGCGAGCATGACGACTGCTGCGAGCAGTCCTGCAAGCGGACCCAGGACGATCGTCGTGCCGAGCGAGAGGCGTTGCATGAGACGCGGTGCGAGCAGGGCACCGAAGATCATGCCGCCGCCGTAGATGCCGAGTGTGATGCCGACGCCGGTCGCGGTCAGTCCGAGGTTCTGGATGGCATAGGCCACATAGATGGCCTGCAGCACGAACCACGATGCGTTGAAGAAAACCGCCGTGATGAGGATCGGCCGCAGCAGCGGGTGCGCGAGCACGAAGCGCGCACCATCGCTCACCTCCCGCAGCAGGTGCCGACGCGGGTGCGGAGCCGGCGCGTTGTCAGGTAGCTTTGAAAGGAGGACGACCGCGAGGAGCGAGAGTACGGTGGCGACCACGAAAGCGAATGGCGCGCCGGCCCAACCGACAATGGCACCGCCGAGCGCGGGGCCGCCGGCATAGGCCGTGCTGCGTGCAAGCTCGAGCCAGCGGTTGGCCTCGGCCAGTTGATGCCGCGGCACCATGGAAGGCAGCAAGGCCGGTGCGGCAACGCTGTAGCAGACTGTGCCGATGGCGCCGATGAAGCCGAGCGCCGCCAGCAAGGTCAGATCGAGATTCCCCGATTCAAGCAGGACGAGCGCGGCCATGAGTGACGCGGCGCGCAGGGCCTCCGAGCTGGCCATGAGCCGCCGCCGCGCCATGCGGTCGGCCAGCACGCCGGCCGGCAGCGCGAGCAGGAGAAACGGCAGTGTCTGCATGGTCTGCAGGAAGCCCGCCTCGGCCGCGCTGGCACCGAGCAGGAGAACGGCGACGAGAGGTGCGGCCGCGAGCGAGATTTGCTCCGACAACTGAGCCGCGAGATTGGACCAGCCGAGCTTGGCAAAGCCGGATGGCAGTGCGGTGGATCGAGCGGACATTTGGCCTCCGTGAAACAGTCGGAGGCCGAGAGAAATCAGGCCGGCAGAGGTGCCGCGATCCGTTTCCTGGCATCGAATTCCTTAGCCACGAATTTCTTGGCTGGACCGGGTACGCTGCCGGGAGCCAGCAATTGCGCTATTCTGGCCGCGCAATACGACTCGAACCTCGGATCAATCGCCTTGCGACGCGGCTACCATCACGGCAATCTCAGGGAGGCGCTGATCGAAGCTGCGCTCTCGCTCATTGCCGAGAAGGGATCGGGCGGTCTCACGTTCGCCGATGCCGCGCGCGCAGCGGGCGTCAGTCCGGCCGCGCCCTATCGCCATTTCCGCGATCGCGAGGCACTGCTCGCCGAGGTCGCACAGCGCGGCTTTCAGCTCTTTGGCGAGACGCTCGCCAAGGCCGCAGCCCATGGCTCGCCCGAGCCGCTGAAGGCTCTCGATCGCGTCGGCAAGGCCTATCTGCGCTTTGCCCGCGAGGAGCCGGCATACTACGCAGCCATGTTCGAGTCCGGCGTTGCGATCGGCTCCAATCCGGAGCTCCGGGCCGCGGCAGAAGCCGCTTTCGCCGCAGTCCGCTCGGCCGTCGAGGCGGTCATCGCGACGCTGCCCGCGGCCTCGCGTCCCCCCGCGCTGATGATGACCCTCCACATCTGGTCGCAGGCGCACGGTATCGCGAGCCTTTTCGGCAGGGCGGATGGCGCAAGGCGGCCGATCCCCATGAGTCCGGAGGAGCTGCTGGAGGCCGCCGTGCTGATCTACTTGCGCGGACTGGTTACAGCGCAGTCCTGACGAGGCAGTCGCGCCTTCGGCGCGAGTGTAGGGCCGTCATGCCTATGTCATGCCTTCGGCATGACCGCTACGACCCGCCCGGGGGACACCCCCGGAGCACCCGTCTTCTGAAACTTTACTGGAGTTGGGGGCTACAACTCCATTGCACGGCATCCGCCGCACCCCACCTGTCCCGAGACAGTCACTAGAAAAATATCGACCCGCCCCCTTGAAGGGATGTGAATGTTCGTTACATTCACATCGAGGGACGGCTCCGGATGGGGCAACCTCGAGCACTGGAAACGAACGCCGGGAGCGCACGATGTACCAAGTCGCCTTGAGACTGGATGATTTTGGCAAGCCCGCGTGGATTGCCCTGATGGTGATCGGCTTCATCGTTTTCTGGCCGATCGGTCTGGCCATCCTGGCCTACATGATATGGAGCGGACGAATGGGATGTGGTTGGCGACAGCGGGGCGAGTGGCGCGGGCAGCACTTCCGCGAGAAGTTCGGCAAATGGGCTGGTCCGATGGGTCCGCAGTACACGACCGGCAATCGGGCCTTCGACGAGTACCGCGCCGACACACTGCGCCGCCTCGAGGAAGAGGCGCGCGACTTCGAGGGTTTCCTCGATCGCCTGCGCATGGCCAAGGACAAGGCCGAGTTCGATGACTTCATGAATCAGCGGCGCAACAACCCGCCGCGGCCCGAGGCGCCCGAGACTGACAAGCCGGCCGGCACTTGAGGAAACAAGAAGCGATGATCTGAGCTGACAAGGCGGGCTGTTGAGTCCGCCTTGATCGTTTTGTGGTTCAGCTAGTTCGCATCACTTCTTCGCGTCGAGCAGGCCTGAAGCAAAGAGGAAGCCCGCGGCTGCGGCGCCAATGAGCGGCGCGACGATGAATAGCCAGAGCTGCGAAAGTGCGCTGCCTCCCACGAGCAATGCAGGCCCAAGGCTGCGCGCCGGATTGACGGACACGCCCGTCACCTGGATGCCGACAATGTGGATCGCCGTGAGTGTCAGGCCGATGGCGAGGCCGGCCATGGCGCTCGGTGCACCTGTGCCCGTCGAGCCGAGAATGACGACGACGAACAGGAATGTCGCCACCACCTCGAAGATGAAAGCGGCGCCGAGACCGTAGCCGCCGAGATAGGTCGGTCCCCAGCCATTTTGGCCGAGACCCTGCTTGGCAATGTCGAAGCCGGAGAGTTTTCCCGAAGCGATCATGTAGAGCACGGCGGCGCCGGCAATGGCGCCGAGGCACTGCGCGATTACGTACTGCACGAAGTCGCCGCTCGATATGCGCCCCGCGAGGAGAGCGCCGAGGCTGACGGCCGGATTGACGTGGCAACCCGAAACTGGGCCGATGCCGTAGGCCATGGCGACGATGGCCAAACCGAACGCGAAGGCGATACCGAGGTTGCCGACGACGCTGCCGGCGATGACGGCCGCACCGCAGCCGAAGAATACGAGCGTGAAAGTGCCGATGAATTCTGCAACAGCCTTGTTCATGTGCGTCCCCCAGGGTGTTTACGGGACAGCCGATAGCACACCGGCGATGGCTGATTTCAGCGACTCGAACGATAACTCTTTTTGCTGAATGTATGAGAGGGGACTGTCTCGCAGCTGCTCAGTTGCTCTTGGCCGCGCGGACTGCGAAGTCACTACGCTCGAGAATGCGCGAGACGAGCGCGCCGAAGACGAGGCCCCAGAAGGGCGCGCCGATGCCGGCGATCGAGATGCCGCTGACCGTCACTAGGAAGGCGACCAACGCCCCGATGCCGAACGCACCTTGGAAGGCTGTCGAGAAGGCACCCTGCAGGACGCGGAGCATGGCGAGCCCGGCAAGGGTGGCGATGAAAGCCGGTGGGGTTGCCAGCAGCAGTTTCGTGAAGAGCGGGGAGAAGAGGCCGAACACGATGGCAAGAAGGCCGACGAGAATGCCGGCCGCGTAGTGTGTGTCCTTGTCACGTCCCGTCGAGAGAATGGCGTTCGTTGGTCCGGTTAGGCAGGTTGACACTGTGCCGACGATGCCGGCGAGGAGCGACCACAACCCGCAGGCGGTGGCGATCGAGTTGACAGGCGGCTCGTGCCCTGAGTTGCGCAGGACCGCAATGCCTTGCCCGTTCTGAACCAGAAGCACCGTGATCGTGAGGGGTACGACGAGTTCGATCAGTGTTGCCGGGTTGAAGTGCGGCATGACGAGGACCGGCGCGGCAAAGATCGTACTACTGTCGAACGGCGGCAGCGTGCCCGTGCGCGTGAGCGCGATCGCCGCGATGCCGACGGCCATTGCGATGATCAGCGGCGGCAACCGCCGTGCTACGGAAGGCAGCGCCGAGAGCGCGAGGAAGGTCAGCGTCATCGAGAGCGCGATCGGAAGGTCGCTCTCGAAGGCTTTGACCCAGTCGAGGCCGAAAGGAAGGAACACGCCGGCTACCATGCCCATCACGATCGGCATGGGGACGGCATCCATGATGCGACGCACCAGGCCCGAGAGGCCGAGCGCGATCATGAGAAGTCCTGTGAACACGAAGGCGCCGACGACCTCGTTGAAGCTCGCGTGCGCAAGCGCTGGGCCGACGAGCACGGTGCCCGGAATGGTCCAGAAGAAGACGAGGGGCTGGCGATAGGCGGCGCAGAAGGCAATTGACAGGATGCCGTTGATGAAGAACGCGCCAAAGAGCCAGGAGGCCGTCTGTGCCTCGCTGAGACCGCCGCGCCCCGTTACGGCCAAGATGATTGCAACCGGCCCCGAGATGGAAAAGGCGAAGGCGACAAGGGCATTGACTGCGTTCTCGGCCGAAAGGTCGCGCACGAAAGCGACAGGACCGGCGACCGGCCGGGCGATCGGTTCGAGAGCCATGGCATTTCCTCAGGCATTCCCCCGCAGTGCGGGCATTCTCTGCGCGGTTCTCCGGCAGGGCTGACATGCAAGTGACTTATTTCCACTTGATCCGGCCGCCGCGTGGCTTCAGTTTCCTCCGTCGGGAAACGCACAAACAGCAATCCAAGCGCAAACGCTGTCCACGATGGAAGGGCTCGCCCATGAATGCCGCAACTCCCGGCTCGGTGCTCAACTATGACGATCTGCGCCGATTGGCCAAGCGGCGTCTGCCGAAGGTCGCCTATGATTTCATCGAGGGTGGCGTCGATGACGAGACTGGCATGGACCGGAACATCGAAGGCTTCGCGCGCTACAGCCTCGTGCCCCGCTATCTCGTCGACATCTCCAAGCGCGACCAGAGCACCGAGCTCTTTGGTCGGCGCTATTCGAGCCCCTACGGCATAGCGCCGACTGGCCTCGCCGCGCTCTTTCGTCCCGGCGCCGATCTCATGCTGGCCCGCGCCGCGCGTGACGCGAACGTCCCCTTCATCATGTCGGGAACGGGCACCGGCTCGATCGAGGATCTCGGCCGCGAGGCGCCCGATCATGGCTGGTATCAGCTCTATGCCGCCAAGGATAAAACGATCTCCGACGACATGATTCGGCGCGCTAAGGATGCCGGCCTGAAAACGCTGGTCTTCACTGTCGACGTGCCCGTGCACTCCAATCGTCTGCGCAACAAGCGCAATGGCATGTCGCGTCCGCTCAAGCTGCCGCTCAAGACCAAGCTCGAAGCGCTCATGCATCCAGGCTGGATGATTGACTACTATCGCAATGGCGGCCAGCCCATGTTCCCGAACTGGGCACCCTACGCGGGACCTGGCGCGCAGAATGACGCCGACAAAGTCGCAGCCTTCGTCGCCTCGCAGACTACGCCGCCCATGACTTGGGACGACGTCAAACGCTTCCGCGATCTCTGGCCCGGCAACTTCGTCCTCAAGGGCATCATGCATCCGCGCGATGCGGAGCTGGCGCGGGATGCCGGCGTCGATGGCCTCATGGTCTCGAATCATGGCGCGCGACAGCTAAACGCTGCGCCTTCGCCCATCGAGGTTCTTCCGGCGATTCGCGATGCGGTCGGCGATAAGATGACCGTCATGCTCGACAGCGGCGTGCGTAGTGGCACCGACGTAGCAAAGGCACTGTGCCTCGGCGCGAAGTTCGTCTTCGTCGGACGTATGACGCTCTACGCGGTGGCGGCTGGCGGCGAGAGGCTCGCGGGTCGAGCACTGGATATCGTCCGCAATGAGCTCGATCTCGTCATGGGCAATATGGGCGCGCCGAACATCGCCTCCCTTGGCCCCGACTTCCTGATGTGGGATGATCCCGAGGATCTGAAGCGCAACCGCCGACCCTGAGCCCTGGCTTAAGCGCCCCGCTTAAGCGCCCTCGGCCTTGTACTTCTTGAACTCGACGACGAGCGCTTGTAGCGCGTTCGCGATCTCGAGGCCCGATTCGACCAGCGTCTTCAGGTTCGCGCGCTCCTGCACGAGCTTGTTGAGCCGGTCCTGCTGCTCGCCAAATCCAAAATAGAGCGGTTCGGGCGCGACGATCTCGCCATCCTCGACTGCGCACATGACGTCGAAGGCGTTCTGCGAGGCGAGCACCAGCATGGACGCGACGTCGTTCATGAGCTGGTGGTAAGTGCGCGCGAGCCCTGAGTCGATTCGCGGTCCGTGCACGCCGAACTTCAGCGGTGCTGCGGCGGCTCCGCCTTCACCCGCAAAGAGGCGGGGATTGCGGGCCAGGCGCTTGAAGACCTCCTGCAGGCCGAGGCAACACGACTCGAGATCGCGCAGCACGAGCCCTACCTTGCGGCGACCGCGCGTGCTTTCGGGCGTGCGCTCCTGGCCAACCCAGTTTACGGCGGCAATGGACGCGATCGCGGCGAGCGCCGATAGCGCCGGCAGCACCACCGCGAGCGGATCCGGCATGATGCGCGTGTCGGCCTCGCCGTCACCATCCCTTGGTTTCGCGGTCGACGATGGTCGTGGCGGTCGTCCCAAGGTGACTTCCTCTGTGCGGCGGCGAGCGTTCCGCCCGGTACATGCGATGCAAGCGTGTAGTGCAGGAATGCGGCAAAGGACAGCGCGCGGGAGCGCTTGTGGCGCTTGCGCGGCATCAATGCATCACACCCTCCGCGCCCCCACTTTCCAGCGACACATCAAGGGAGCCGTCGCTCATGGCCCGGATTGCCATCATTGTCGGCCACGCGCTTGCGGACACTTTCTGCGAGGCGCTCGGCAGGGCTTACCAGCGCGGCGCCGAAGGTGCGGGGCACGAGGTTACCTTCTTCAACACCGCGAGCATGGCTTTCGATCCCATCCTGCGCGGGGGCTATCGCAAGCTGCAGCCCCTCGAGCCCGATCTCGCGGCAGCTCGGACGGCCATTCAGGCAGCCGACCATCTCGTGTTGATCTTTCCGCTCTGGCTCGGCACGCTGCCGGCAATCTTCAAGGGTTTTCTCGAGCGCGTCATCCAGCCCGATATTTTCGAGCCGGCCAAGACGGGCAAGTTCGCGACGCCCTGGAAGGGCAAGTCGGCGCGGGTCGTCATCACCATGGGTATGCCGGGCTTCGTGTACCGCTGGTACTACGGGGCGCACGCTCTGAAGATGCTCAAGAGGAACATCCTCGGATTCGTGGGCATCGCGCCGGTTCGCAGCACCATCCACGGCATGATCGAGGGTGTGACGCCGGAGCGCCGAGCGCACTGGCTCGCCGACATGGAGGCACTCGGCCGTGCCGGGCAGTAGGGCTCTACTCGCAGAAGCTCTTGTAGCGGCGCTTGGCCATGTCGAGGTGGAAGTGATTGCGGTGGGCCTCGTTGGCCTCCGGGCCGAGTACCGTGCCGAACGTGCCGCACGCAGCTTCGTGGATCTCGCGTAGAAATTGTCCGCGCGGTCCGGGCTTCTGCGCCGCCGCGGCGAGCGAGGCCGATACGGGCATCACAACCGAGGGCGTGTCACGGGCCTTGCGCGCCGCCTCCTTGGCCAGCTCTCTGGCATCCTCACGTGCCTTCTGTCGCTCGGCGCGCTTGAGGCGCCTGAGCTCGCGCGGTGACAAATCTTCAGCGACTGCGGGAGCAGCTTCCTTCTTTTCCTCGGCCTTCGGGTCCAATTTGAGCACGGCCTTGGGATCCGATTTGGGATCGACCTTCGGTTCCGCCCTGGTTTGTGATGGGGCTTGCGGCCTCGTCTCTTCGTTGACGTCACCTTTTCCCTTCGCCCCCGCCTTCTCGGCAGCAGCTTTGGCGGCCGCTTCCTTTGCGGCTTTGGCCGCGGCCTCCGCGGCTGCTGCCGCAGCCTTGCGCGCGGCCTCTGCGGCTTTCTCCGCAGCAATCTGGGCCGCGATATCGCGCGCGGTCGGCCCCCAGTCGCGCGTGAGGTCAGCGACCTCGCCGCCTTCCATGATGAAATCCCGGATGTCCAGCGCATTGGCGAGGGCGTGCTCGCTGAGCCGCGTCGATGTGCGTGATGGAGAGTTTCGGCACGAATAGTCGCTGATGTTGCTGATCTTCGTCACGGGCTTGCCTAGCAGGCGCCGAGCGGCGGGCTGCACGTCCTTCTCCATCCAATGCACGAGCGCGACGACGAGGTCGCAGGTCATGGTCGCGGGCGGCGAGATGCTGACCTTCGTCGCCTTGCCGATGCTGATCAGCTTGACCGGACCGGATGAGCCACAGCCGCCATTGCGGACAGGATCGGCCTCCTCGTATTCCGCGTCGACGTCCTTGAGGACTTCGGTGCAGCGTGCGCGTTCGGCTTTGATCTCCTCCTCGGACCAGGCATTGAGGATCTCGGGCTTGCCGGGGAGCAGCTTGGGCCAGCGTCCGCCCCTGTCGCTCTCGGCATCGGCGCTTGCCCTAGGCACCACGCGCAGCGGATTGCGTTCGGGAAGTGGCAGTTCGGCCTCACGCCCGGGATTGCGCTCGGGCAGTGGCAGGCCGGTCTCGCGCAGCGGATTGCGCTCGGGCAGCAAATCCTCGTTGACTGCGGCCGCGCTGCCAATGAGACAGACCAGGATGATCAGCGCTACGGCCATCGAGCCGCCGGGCATCAGAATGTGCATCCGGTCGTAGCGCTCCAGTGACATGGCCTCATGCAACGCGTGGTGCCCTGAGGCGGTTGCCGGTAGGGAATCGGCGATGGTCTGCCCATACACCATCGCGCAGCACTCCGGCCATCCAATGGCAAAGGTCGGCTTCGTTCGCTAAGGTGCTTTTCCGGTGAAAACGAAGAGGAATGTGCAATGAGCGAGCAGACCGCCGCAGCCAACGCTGGCGACGGCCTTGCCTGTGAGAAGCGGGGCGCACTTGGGCTCATCACGCTGGCACGGCCGGAGAAGCGCAATGCGCTCACCATCGCCGGGCGTGCGCGGATCGCCGAGACCTTGCCGAAGTACGCGCGCGATCCGATCATCTATGCGGTGGTTGTCCGCTCGGCTACGGAGGGCATGTTCTGCACGGGCGGCGACATCGTCGAGATGGCCGCACTCGCCGATCGGGATATGGAGGCCGCGGAGAAGGCACTTGGCGACGAAATCCTGCTCATCTGGCTGGCCGAGTGTTTCACGAAACCCACGGTCTCGCTCATCGATGGACCGGTCATGGGAGGCGGCAATTGCATCAGCCGTTACGGCACGCATCGCGTTGCCGGCGAGCGCTACAGCTTTGCCATGCCCGAAACCGCGCTCGGCTTCATACCCAACAATGGTCTCGCCCACACGTTCTCACGCCTGCCGAAGGACATCGGCATGTACCTCGCCCTGACCGGGGAGCGTCTTGGGCCGGCGGATGCCTTTCGACTGGGGATCGCGTCGCACTGCATTCCTTCTGCCGAGTTCGATGACATCACGGCGGCGCTGGCCGACGCCGAGCCCGTCGATTCCATCATCGACCCGCGCCACCAGGATCCGGGCCCGGCGCCGATCATGGCGTTGAGCGACGCCATCACGCGAACATTCAATGCAAGCTCCGTTGCGGAGATCATCGCGCGCCTCGAGCGCGAGAAGGGGCCACATGCCGCCTGGGCGGAAGCCACGCGCACGTGTCTTCTCGAGCGATCGCCGACAGCGCTGATGGTGACGCATCGCTTGGTGCGCGAGGCGTCGGCTATGCAACTCCACGAAGTGCTGGAGCTGGAGCACGCCCTGGTCTGCCGGATGATGGAGCTGCCGGACATCCACGCCGGCGTGCGTGCACGGCTCACCGCGCGTGGAGAGGCGCCAAGCTGGCGCCCGTCACGGATCGAGGATGTAAGTGCGGCCATGCTCGACGCTATTTTTTCCAGCCCCGAGGGGCACCACATCCGGCTGCCGGAGCGTCGCAAAATGCAGGAAATGCTTGCCTGAAGCGTGAAGAAATACGCCGTTGTCCGCATGTATTCGAGCGTGTCGAAATGAGAATTACTAAATTGTTTTTTTAGTATGTCTATTAGCGCAAGATTTAATTTGCTGATGTAGCTTGCCGGTTAATTCGGATCCCATCGGTCGGGACGCACCCACTGAGCCGGAGGCTGTGTAATGAGTGCTGTACTGGAGAAAATTCGTCCGCGCGAGGCTGTAGCGGGTGAGGATTTCCGGAGTGAGTATCTGCAGGCCCTGCGCCTGATCGAGCGGCTTCACCGCTTGCTGCTGGACGTGATCAAGGACGAGTTCGACCGCGAAGGCGGCGCCGAGCTCAACAGCGTCCAGGCGCTCCTGCTCTACAACATCGGCGAGAGCGAGCTGACGGCAGGCGAGCTGAAGACGCGCGGCTACTACCTGGGCTCGAACGTCTCATACAACCTGAAGAAGCTCGTCGACATGGGCTATCTTCACTACAAGCGCTCCGAGGTCGATCGTCGCTCGGTGAAGGTCAGCCTGACGCCTAAGGGCATGGAGGCCTGCGCGGTGGTGGACAAGCTCTATCATCGCCAGCTCGGCTCGCTCGAGGTTGTCGGCGAGGTGAACCAGGGTGATGTTCATGGCCTCAACCGCGCCCTGATACGTCTCGAGCGCTTCTGGTCCGACCAGATCCGCTATCGGCTGTAGTCGCCGCGGATATCACAGGAATTCAGGCGGGAGCTGCGCGTCGCGGCTCCCGTTTTTGATTCCAGTTAGCCGAAACGGCCGGTGATGTAGTCGCGCGTGCGCTCCTCACGCGGGTTCGTGAAGATCGCCTCGGTCTCGCCCTCCTCGACCAGAACGCCGAGGTGGAAAAAGGCCGTGCGCTGGGAAACGCGAGCTGCCTGCTGCATGGAGTGCGTGACGATGATGATGCAAAAGTTCGAGCGCAACTCGTCGATCAGCTCTTCGATCCTGGCCGTCGCGATCGGATCGAGCGCGGAGCAAGGCTCGTCCATAAGGATGATGTCAGGGCTGACGGCTATCGCGCGCGCGATGCACAGACGCTGCTGCTGACCGCCCGAGAGACCCGTGCCAGAATCGTTGAGACGGTCTTTCACTTCGTTGAAAAGTCCCGCCTTCTGCAGGCTCATCGTGACGATCTCGTCGAGGTCGGTCTTGCTCTTGGCTAGGCCGTGAATGCGCGGGCCGTAGGCAACGTTCTCGTAGATGGATTTTGGGAAGGGGTTCGGCTTCTGGAAGACCATGCCGACGCGCGCCCGAAGCTGCACGACGTCGAGTGAGGGGTCGTAGATGTCTCTGCTGTCGATCTCGATCTTGCCAGATACACGGCAGATCGGGATCGTGTCGTTCATGCGGTTGATGCACCGCAGGAACGTAGACTTGCCGCAACCTGAAGGGCCGATGAAAGCCATGACCGCTTGGTCTGGAACGTCGACGTTCACATCCTTGATCGCGTGCTTCTCGCCGTAGTGCACGTTCACGTTGCGCGCGACGACCTTCGCCGCGGTCGCCGGCTTCGCTGGCACGTACGGTTGCGCGGTCGGGATGCCTTGGGTGGTCATATCCATGTTGGTCTACTCTCTGAGAGACGTTTGAACTACCAGCGGCGCTCGAAGCGCTTGCGCAGCCAGATAGCCGTGCCGTTCATGACAAATAAGAAGACGAGGAGGACGACGATCGCAGCCGCGGTCTTGGCCTGGAAGGCCAGCTCGGGCAGATCGGACCAGAGGTAGATCTGGACGGGCAGCACGGTCGCGGCATCCGTAATACCGGTTGGCACGTCGACGATGAAGGCTACCATGCCGATCATGAGAAGCGGTGCGGTTTCGCCGAGCGCATGCGCCATGCCGATGATCGTGCCGGTCATGATGCCCGGCATGGCAAGCGGCAGCACGTGATGGAACACCGCCTGCTGATGAGACGCGCCGACGCCGAGGGCGGCCTCCTTGATCGAGGGTGGCACGGCCTTCAGGGCGGCCCGCGAGGCGATGATGATCGTCGGCAGCACCAGCAGTGCCAGGACGAGACCGCCGACGAGTGGCGCCGATCTCGGGAGGCCGAAGAAGTTGAGGAACATGGCGAGGCCAAGCAGGCCGAACACGATCGAAGGCACGGCCGCGAGGTTGTTGATGTTCACCTCGATGATATCGGTGAACCAGTTCTTCGGCGCGAACTCCTCGAGGTAGATAGCCGCGGCTACGCCGATCGGCAGGCAAAGGATCAGCGTCACGAGGAGAGTGAGCGCCGTGCCAGTGATAGCACCACGAAGGCCGGCGAGCTCCGGCTCGCGGCTGTCGCCCGACGTGAAGAAGCGCCAGTTGAACGCCCGCTCGACCTGGCCATTGGTCTTGAAGCGCTCGAGTAGGGCAACCTCGAGATCGTTGATCTTACGCGCGCTTTCCGGCGTCGTGTAAGTCACGACCCGCCAGTCGCCAGGTTTTGCTTCGCTTGCCGACGAAAGAGGCAGAAGGACTTCGCCCTCTATGCGGTCGGCAGCGAGCTGGGTGATCTTCACGAGACCGCCGTTGATGGCTACGAGCAGCGACGGGAGGCGGCTGTCCAGCAGCTCGGCCGACGCGGCGTCCTTGGCGTGGGCCAATAGCTCGTCCGCCTGCTTGCGAAGGTCGGCCGCGCGCTCGGCGGCGCCCGATGCAGTGCTGCGCGCGGCGCGATCGGCTTCCGTGATGGCCGCGCGGGCGAGCTCGGCAAGAGCGAGTTTAACCGTGACGAGGTTCTCGGAGAATTCGTTACCGGAGGCGGTGATGGTGATCGTGCCGGTCGTGTCGCTCGGTGTCGCGGTACCACGGGTGGCGCGGGTGGTGATCGCCGTGCCTGCGCCCTTGAAGTAGAGGTCCGCATCGTCGGAGAGCAGCAGCGGGGCCTTGATGGTCGTACCGATCAGTGATGGATCGGCCGCAAGACGTTCGCGGATGCCGTCAGGCGCGCCCGTGCTCAGCAAGCGTATGAGCGTGCGTTCGGGTCCGCGTCCCTGGATGCCGGGAATGGCCGTCTTGAGGGCTTCGCGCATAAGCGGCAGATAGTCAGCCGATCGTATGGCCGCGGGATTGTACTTCTGATCTGCCGGTACAAAGTCCGCGGGAATGGCTACGTCGAGCTGAAGAGAATTGGTCGTGAATGCGGGCAGCGACTTCGTCACGACATCGATGAGCAGCACAGCCAGAAACACGGCTGCGGTGAGAATCGCCAGCAAGCCATAAGACTTGAAGCGGGCCTCCGCGCGATAGCGGCGGCGCACGCCAGCCTGGGCCTCGGGAGACGTCGTGTCGACGCGCCGGCGAATGGGTGCCGCAGTCGTATGCGTGATTGTATCAGTCATACTGCTCTCTGTATCTGCGTACGATCTGCTGCGCGATGATGTTGAGCATCAGGGTGACAAAGAAGAGCACGAAGCCGAGCGCGAAAGCGGCGAGCGTCTTGGCGCTGTCGAACTCCTGGTCGCCAACGAGAATGGTCTTGATCTGAACGGTAATGGTGGTCACTGCGTCCAGCGGATTGAATGTGAGGTTCGCGGCGAGTCCCGCGGCCATGACGACGATCATGGTCTCGCCGATCGCGCGGCTGATCGCCAACATGAAGGCCGAGACGATGCCTGGAAGAGCGGCCGGCAGAATGACCTTCTTGATGGTCTCGGACTTGGTCGCGCCAAGCGCATAGGCGCCATCGCGCAGCGACTGCGGCACGGAATTGATCACGTCGTCGGAGAGCGACGAGATGAACGGGATGATCATCATGCCCATCACGAGACCGGCGGCGAGCGCGGACTCGGAGGCGACGTCGAGACCGAGGCCTTCGCCCCAGCCGCGAATGTAGGGCGCGACCGTCAGCGCGGCGAAGAAGCCCAGCACCACCGTCGGGATGCCAGCCAGGATCTCTAGGATCGGCTTGGCAAAGGCGCGAAATCGCGGGGTTGCGTACTCCGAGAGGTAGATCGCCGCGAAGAGTCCGAGCGGACCCGCGACGACAATGGCGATCAAGGTGATAAGCAGCGTGCCCGTCAGCAGCGGGATGAACCCGAAGGCGGTGCGGATCTCGCCCTGGTCGGCGCGCAGAGCCGCCTGAGGATTCCATTCCGTACCGAAGAGGAACTGAGCGACCGTTGGCCGTCCCTTGAGTGCGGGATCGAAGAAGAAGCGATAGGTCTCCCACATCACCGAGAAGACGATGCCGACCGTGGTCAGGATCGCGACGAGCGCGCACAGGATCAGTACGGCGATGACGAAGCGTTCGAAAAGATTGCGTGCCCGGAATGCCGGGCTGATGCGGCTGAGCACGAGGAACAGCGACGCCAGCCCGAGCACGACACCAGTGCCGAGCACGATAAGGCGTCCGGCCGAGAATGTGCTGGAGTAGCTCGCCGCGGCATCCCGCAGCGCGGCCGAAGGATCGCCCTGATATCTTCCATCGATGATATTCCCGACGTCGCGCAGGATCACGCCGCGCTGGAGCGGGTCGCTTGCGAGTTCGGACGGGAAAAAGGAGAAGGCGTTCGTCGTGGCGAGCATCTTCACCACCGGCGTACCGATCGCATACACGATCAGCATTGGCACGAACAGCGCAACGGCGCCGAGCAGGCCGTGATATGTCGGCAGCGAGTGCAGGGCAGCCCCATTTGGGGCCGCGCGAAGCACCTTCGCGCGTTGGGACGCGAGGAAGTAGCCGGCGGCGACCAGGAAGACGAGCGTAATGAAATATATGGCCGTCATGGTAGTTTTCCCATTGGCGCTCGGCAGTCGGATGGTCGGAAATCACCGCAATTGAGCGACCAGGGGCACGGCCCCTGGTCGCTCGACTTCTGCGCGCAAGATCAGTTCGTGACTTCGGTTTCCGCGAGCGGCTTCATCATCTTGGACGAAGCGGCGACCTTGTCGGCTTCCGCTTTCGGGAGCGCAACCAGACCCTTATTCGCGAGGTAGCCGTCCTTCGACATGGCCTTCGCTGAGACGTACTCGGCAACGAACTTGTCGATGCCGGGGATCACGCCGACGTGCTGCTTCTTGGCATAGATGAAGAGTGGGCGGGCGCCCTTGTACTTGCCCTCGGCAATCGCGTCATACTCCGGGGCTACGCCATCGATGGTAACACCGCGAAGCTTGGCGAGATTCTCCTCGAGGAACGAGTAGCCGAAGATGCCGAAAGCATTACGGTTCGTTTCGAGCTTCTGGACGATGACGTTGTCGTTCTCGCCGGCTTCGACGTAAGCGCCGTCCTTGCGGATCGACTTCCACGCTTTGTCGAAGGCCTTGCGGTCCGACTTCTTGAGGGCGGCAATGGCCGGGACTTTCTCGGCGCCCGGCTCCATGAAGAGCTCATGGAAGCTGTCGCGGGTGCCTGAGGTTGGCGGCGGGCCGAGAACCTCGATCTTGATATTGGGGAGGGAAGGATCGATGTCCGACCAGTTCTTGTAGGGATTGGCGACCAGTTTGCCATCCTTGTCCGGTACTTGCTCGGCAAGCGCCAGGAACACTTGCGCCATCGTGAGTTTGATGTTCGGCCCAGCCTTCGACTGAGCAATCGTGAGGCCGTCGATGCCGACCTTGATCTCGACGATGTCGGTCACGCCGTTTTTCTTGCAGTCATCGAACTCGCCCTTCTTGATGGCGCGCGACGCGTTCGTCAGGTCGGGGTGGTCTACGCCGACGCCGGCGCAGAAAAGCTTGAACCCGCCGCCCGTGCCGGTCGACTCGACGACCGGCGTCTTGCCGCCGCCCGACTTGCCGAACTGCTCGGCAACTGCCGTGGTGAACGGATAGACCGTCGACGAGCCGACGATCCGAATCTGGTCGCGTGCCGATGCCGCATCGGCAAAACCTGCGACGCTTGCAGCAGCAACGGCCGCTGCAGCAATCATGAATTTCGCACTCATTGTAATCTCCCAAGAGCATCAGAGCCGAGGCCAGCACTCCCGCTTATCGGCCTCGCCGGACCCCATTGGCCCTGGGCAGACTCGTAGCGGAGGGCCATAATCGTTTTGTGACACTATAAGTGCATGATATAAATTGCAGTTATGTGACGAATGCCAAGCGTCGAACAGACCTTCCGCGCTTGCCGTTCACATCACCGTGCGAGCGCCCATGACATTGGCCGCGCCAGGCAGTATGGATGCGCGAAACGCTCGTTCTGAGCATGACGGACAAACCTCATGGCAGCTCAACAAGATGGCGGCGGAGAAGTAGGCTCGGACACTGTGCTCGAGCGCCTCGCGGCAACGATCCGCGAGCGTCGCGGGGCACTCGCTGATACTTCGTACACGCGCCTGCTTCTCGACGGCGGGGTGGCGCGTTGTGCAAAGAAGCTCGGGGAGGAATCCGTCGAGGTTGTCATTGCTGCTCTTCGTGAGGACGATGAGGCACTTAAGGGTGAGGCCGCAGATCTCGTCTATCATCTGCTCGTGCTGCTCGAGGTGCGTGGCATCAGCATCGAAGCCGTCCTCGCCACACTCGAGAAGCGCATGGGGCTCTCTGGACTAGAAGAGAAGGCAAACCGTGGTCGCAAAGAGGGCTGACGCCATGCGCGATTTTCTTCAGCAGGAGGATTACGCGGCGCGCTCCGGCGTCCTGTATTCACCATACCGCACATTTAGCCGCGAGGACTGGGCGCGCCTGCGCGCCGACACGCCGATGACGCTGGTGCCGCGTGATCTCGCCGCACTCTCCGGTCTCATCGAGGAGCTCTCCATCGAAGAGGTCGAGCAGATCTACCTGCCGCTCTCGCGCCTGATCAATCTCTATGTCGCCGCGTCGCAGGAGCTCTATGCGGTTACGTCGAAGTTCCTCGGCAGGCAGGGGCGCCGCGTGCCCTTCATCATCGGCGTGGCGGGCTCGGTCGCCGTCGGAAAGAGCACGACCGCGCGCGTCCTGCGTGCTCTGCTCGCGCGCTGGCCCGATCATCCGCGTGTCGATCTCGTGACCACCGACGGCTTTCTGTGGCCGAACCAGGAGCTCGAAGCGCGCGGTATCATGCATCGCAAGGGCTTCCCTGAGAGCTTCGATCTCGCGCGTCTCCTGAACTTCCTCGGCGACGTCAAGTCGGGCCGCGAGAAGGTGGTGGCGCCGGTCTACTCGCATTTCCACTACGACATCATTCCGGGTCAGCAGATCGTCGTGGATCGCCCTGACATCCTGATCGTCGAGGGCCTCAACGTGCTGCAGCCGGCACGTTTGCCGAAGGACGGCGCGGCCATCCCGTTCGTGTCGGATTTCTTCGATTTCTCGATCTACATCGATGCCGATCCGGCGGTGATCGAAGCGTGGTACGTGAAGCGCTTCATGCGCCTGCGGACGACGGCTTTCCGCGATCCAGCGGCGTACTTCCACCGCTACGCGCATTTGACCGACGCTGAGGCGAACGCGAAGGCGCTCGAGATCTGGAACGGGATCAACCGGATCAATCTTGACGAAAATATTCTGCCGACACGCCAGCGGGCGCGCTGCATCCTGCGCAAGGGGATGAGCCACGCCGTCGATAGCGTGCTGCTTCGCCGGCTTTGATCAATCCTTGCCCGCGTTCGGTTTGCGTGGCTGGACAAGGTCGAGCCAGGCAGTGAAGGCCTTTGCACCTTGCCGCATAGCTGTTGCCGCGGGTGGCAATTCGAGCGCGGCCTTAGCCATGGTCGCCTGCATGGAGAGACCCGCGGCCGTCATCCGCCAGCCAAGCGTCATCCAGGGGCGTGCCAGGGCCATCATGTCGAAAGCAGCGGGCGGCGCGACCACGATGGCCCTCACATTCACACTGCTCGCTGGTGGCTCGGTCTTCGGCTGGTAGCTTGCCCGTGCCGATGGCTTGTCGGTGGCAGAGGCCTTCTCGACGGTGCCGATTTTCTTCGGGGCGCGTGCGAGCAGCGGCGCGGCGGCTTGGGCGCGGGTCGGGGCGCGGGCTGGCGCTTTGCGCGGGGGCGGCTCGGCTTTGACGTTTTTTGCCGGCGTCGAGAGTTTGCCAGCCAGGTGGCGCAGCTTGCGAGCCTCCTCGATGCCGGCCTGGCGCAGCGCCGCCCGCTTCGAGAGGGTTGGATCCTTGCTGATGAAAGCTGAAGCGCGCTCAAGTGCCTGGGCGTCCTTGTCCGAGGGCGCGCCCGATTTCCGGGTTTTGGACTTCCGCGCTTTGGGTTTCTGGCCGGTCATGTGCGTACCCTGCAATCGAAGCTGATGACACTCGCGCCGGACACTGTACGACGCCCACGAGGGGACATTTTGATGCGCCGCAAAATGATATATTAGCGACGGCGCGCTGGCCACCCTCCGTTTCAACGCAGGTGCGAAATGAAAAGTTTCAGAGGCCGCGGGCAGTAGCCAGCGAGGCGAGCGACGTTTCGGGCCGTGCGCCGATGTGGCTGATGATCTCGCCGGCTGCGAGGCTGCCGAGGTGGCCGCAGGTCTCGAGCGGCTTGCCGTTGGTGTAGCCGTAGAGGAATCCCGCCGCGTAGAGATCGCCGGCGCCGGTCGTATCGATCACCTGACGCACGGGCGCAGCAGGCACGCTCACGGCCTTGTCGCCCTTGAAGATCACCGATCCCTTGGCGCTGCGGGTCAGCACGGCGACCTTGGCGTCGGCCTTCGCCTGGCGCGCGGCTTCCTCGAAGGTGGCGGCGCCATAGAGTGCCGTGATCTCGGTCTCGTTCGCGAACAGGATGTCGACGCGGTGGCGGATCAGCTCGAGGAACTCGATGCGGTGGCGCTCGACGCAGAAGCCGTCTGAGAGGGTCAGCGCGACTTCGCGGCCGGCTCGTTCGGCCATGTCGGCGGCATGACGGAACGCCGCCTGGGCGTCCGGCCGGTCGAAAAGATAGCCTTCGAGATAGACGATGCGGGACGAGGCTATGAGTTTCTCGTCAACGTCCTTCGGACTCAGCTCAGGGCTCACGCCGAGGAAGGTGTTCATGGTGCGTTGGCCGTCGGGCGTCACCAGGATGAGCGAGCGCGCGGTCGGTGCGCCGCCCGTCGAGGCCGGCGTATCGAAGGCGACGCCAGCGGCCTGGATGTCATGGCGGAAGATATTGCCGAAATCGTCCTCCGCGACCTTGCCGATGAAGGCCGCGTGCCCGCCGAGCGAGGCAATGCCGACCATGGTGTTGGCCGCGGAGCCACCGGAGATTTCCACTGCCGGACCCATCTCCTGATAGAGATGCGATACGCGATCGGCATCGACCAGCGTCATGTGACCCTTGGCCAGATCGTGCTTGATGAGGAAGTCATTCTTGCAGCGGCCGATGATGTCGACGATGGCATTGCCGATGCCCACGACGTCGTGCTCGATCCTGGCCATGATGAGGTTCCCCGCGTTCCCTATGCGGCCGCACTATAATCTCCGGGGTTGCCGGAGCAAGCCGGCAGGTCGCCCTGTCCCGCGCAAACCGTAAATATCTCAATGTACTCAGGCGCGAGGTGCCGACATGTCGCGGGCGGCGGCAAGGCGGGCAAGCTCCATGAGCAGGCGCTCGGCGTGGGCATCCTCGAGGCTCGAGGCCGTGCGCGCGGCAAGTGCGCTCGCGCGGATGCGGGTAAGCGCCGCAGCGAGCTTCGGGGCTGTCCAGCGCCGACACTGCGCCTCGACGGCGGCCCGGCGCTTGAAGTGCAGGGGCGGGCGGATCTGGCGCATGGCCTCATCCATGCTGCGACCGCCCTCGATGCTGCCCCGGATGCGATGAAGGCGGGCGAAGTGCCATTGCACGGCGGCAATCACCGACTGCGCGCCTTCTCCCGACGAAAGCAGGCGCTGGCAGCCCTCGATCGCACGCGTGCTGTCGCCGGCGGCGGCTGCGTCGATGACGCGCTCCATGGCCAGCTCCGAGGCATCGCCGACAATGGCCTCGACGGCCTCGGCTTCGATCGTGCCGCGCCCTGCGGCATAGAGAGCGAGCTTCTCCACCTCGCCGCGCGAGAGCCCGCGATCGGCACCGAGCCGGGCGAGCAGCATTTCGCGTGCGTCGGGCCTGATCGCGAGCCTGTACGCGCCGAGCACCTCGTTGATCATCAGGTCGAGCGACTGTGCGTCATCGGCGAAACAGGGAATGGCGGCGGCGTGCGCGGCTTTCTCGAAGGCGGCGCGTGCGGCGTCATCGGGGCGCAGGTTGCCACCCTCTACGATGAGCACACCCGCTAGCGGCGGCCCGTCCAGGATACCGCGCAGTAGCGCACCGTTGATGCGCCGGCCCATGGTGGCTCGCACGATCTTGCGGCCGCCGAACATGGGCATGGTCAGCAGCTCGACAGAGAGACGCTCGCTATCCTCCTCGAGTTCGGGATCGTCGATGCGTACGATCTCGCCGGGTGGTGTGTCGCGCGCCGCAAGCGATTGTGCGAGGCGCACGACGCGCTCGCTCACGAGGCCCGCATCGGCACCATAGATGAGGAACGCCGCGAGGCCGAGGTCCGGCCGCGTGAGCACGGCATTCGCTTGCTGGGCTTTGATAGCAACCATTGTTTCCCGCGGCGTCGTTATTCCCCTTCTCCCCGTGCTTACGGGGAGAAGGTCGGGATGAGGGGCGGCGGCAAACACCAATGTCAGCAATTATCGCCGCCCCTCACCCTAACCCTCTCCCCGCAAGCGGGGAGAGGGGACTTGGGCGCGTTTCGTTGCAAGCCTAGCAGTCAGACACTGCTGGCGCAAAAAGCTGGGAAGAGAGGGGTGGAAGATCAGGCCGCGCGCGAGAGATAGGCGGCGAGCCGAACCTTCAGCTCATCCGCGATCGTCTTGGCAACGCGGACCTCTGCATCCTCGCGTGCGCGCACGTTCGAGTAGATCGACTGATAGCGTTCGAAGGCGGCACGGGCATGCGAGCTACCCTGCAGGGCAACCGACTTCTGCTTGATGTTGATGAGCTGATAGCCGGCCTCGACGTTGTAGACCTGACTGTAAGCCTCGCCTTCCTTCGTCACGAGGGTGGAATTGATGCCCTCGCGGATTACGATCTCCAGGCGATAGGCGGGCTTCGGCGCTTCGCGGCCACCCGTATTGTTGAAGATCAGCTCGTTGCGGATGCGCTGGCCGACGCGGCTCGGAATGGGGGCGATGTCGACCTTCGCGAGGACGTCCTGAAGATGCTCGCCGCTGGCCGTCGGCCCGTAGAGCGGGCGGAAGTCGCCATCGCCACAGGCCGCGAGCACCGGAGCAGCCACGATCGTCACGCCGAGCCCGCGCAGAAATGCGCGTCTCGTCGGCACGTCATGCGGCTTCTTCCCCCTAGGCGACGACATTCACGATCCTCTGTGGGACCACAATCACCTTCTTGACGGGCCGTCCCTCGATAGCCCGTACGACAGCCTCGAGCTTGAGTGCTGCCGCCTCGATCTCTTCCTTCGCGGCCGTCCGGGCTATGGTCAGCTCGTCACGGCGCTTGCCGTTCACCTGTACGGCAATGGTTACGTGATCGTCAACGAGCAAGGCCCCATCGGCCTTCGGCCACGGCTGATCTGCCAACAAGGTGTTGTAGCCAAGCCGCGCCCAGCATTCTTCAGCTAAATGCGGCATCATCGGGCCGATCATCTGAACAAGATGCTCGACCGCCTCGCGAAGTGCCCAATCGAGGCCATTCTCCGCCTGCGGGAGCGCAGCCTGAATGGCATTGGTCAGCTCATACAGTTGCGCAACGGCAACATTAAAGCGCAAGGCCTCGATGTTGCGGCCGACCGTATCGAGCGTCTTGTGAGTCGCGCGCCGGAGTGCGTCCCCGTTCGGGCCGAACGAAGCGGGGCGGCTCGCGTCCTTGGGCGCGGCTTTGGTCTCGATCTCTCCCAGCAGGCGCCAGATACGCTGGATGAAGCGGCCAGCACCTGCGACGCCCGCCTCGGTCCAGATGACATCGCGCTCGGGTGGACTGTCGGACAGCATGAACCAGCGGGCGCAGTCGGCACCCCAGTGTTGGATGATGTCGTCGGGGTCGACGAGGTTCTTCTTCGACTTCGACATCTTCTCGATCGAGCCGATCTCAACCGGCTTGCCCGTTGCGATCTCGGTCGCGCGCCGGCTATCGCCCTCGCCCTCGAAGCGCACCTCGGTCGGCAACAGCCACTGGCCATCAGCGGACCTGTAGGTCTCGTGCACGACCATGCCCTGCGTGAAGAGGGCCGCGAAAGGCTCCTTCAGGTTCGGATTGAGGTTGCCGGTGTCACCCATGGCACGGGCGAAGAAGCGCGAATAGAGGAGGTGCAGGATCGCGTGCTCGATCCCGCCGATGTACTGGTCGACGGGTAGCCAGTAGTCCGCTGCTTCCCGGTCGACGGGCGTCGTCGCGTTTGGCGCGGTGAAGCGCGCGAAATACCAGGAGCTGTCGACGAACGTATCCATGGTGTCGGTCTCGCGGACCGCCTTGCTCCCGCATTGCGGACAATCGACGTGCTTCCACGTCGGGTGATGATCGAGCGGATTGCCCGGCTCCAGAAACGAGACATCATCCGGAAGTTTGACCGGGAGCCGATCGACCGGGACCGGCACTTCGCCGCAAGTTCCGCAGTGAATGATCGGGATCGGACAGCCCCAGTAGCGCTGGCGCGAAATGCCCCAGTCGCGCAGCCGGTAATTGACCTTGCGCTTGGCGACGGGCTTGCCGGCCAGCATCTCGCGTTCAAGCTGGTCGGCGATGGCATTGAACGCCGCCTTGGTGTCGAGACCGTCGAGCGCCTTGGAATTGATCATCACGCCGTCGTCGACGTAGGCCTCGCCAGCCTCGACCTGGGCAAGCACGCGAGCGCGGGCCTTGGCTTCTGTCGGCGCAACCACGGGCACGACCGGCAGGCCGTAGGTGCGGGCGAATTCGATATCGCGCTGGTCGTGCGCCGGGCAGCCGAAGATGGCGCCGGTGCCGTACTCCATGAGGATGAAGTTGGCGACGTAGACCGGCACTTTCCATGTCGGATCGAGCGGGTGGATCGCGACGATGCCGGTATCGATGCCCCTCTTTTCCGCGCTCTCGATCGCGGCGATCGACGTGCCCATGCGCCGGCATTCCTCGCTGAAGGCAGCGACGGCAGGATTGGTCGCCGCCACCGCGAGTGCCAGCGGATGATCAGGGGCGATCGCCATGAAAGAGGCGCCGTAGAGCGTGTCCGGTCGTGTCGTGAAAATTTCGAGTTCGGTGGCGCCCTCCGGCGCGGTTGCCGGGTCGAGCGCCCAGCGAACCAGCAAGCCCTCCGAGCGGCCGATCCAGTTCGCCTGCATGAGGCGGACTTTTTCCGGCCATTTGTCGAGTGTGCTAAGCGCTTCGAGCAGGTCGTCGGCGTATTCGGTGATCTTGAACGCCCACTGCATCCGCTCGCGCTGCTCGACCAGCGCCCCCGAGCGCCAGCCTCGCCCATCGATCACTTGCTCGTTGGCCAGCACGGTGTGGTCGACTGGATCCCAGTTGACCTTGCTCGAACGCCGGTACGCGAGGTTCTTCGCATACATGTCCAGAAACAGGCGTTGCTGGTGGCGATAGTAGGTTGGATTGCAGGTGGCAAATTCGCGGCTCCAATCGATCGCGAGTCCCATCGACTTGAGCTGATGTTTCATCGCGTCGATGTTGGCATAGGTCCATGTCGCGGGATGCGTCTGGCGCTCCATTGCGGCGTTCTCGGCCGGCATGCCGAACGCGTCCCAGCCCATGGGGTGCAGGACATTGAATCCGCGGGCGCGCTTGTAGCGGGCGAGCACATCGCCCATGGTATAGTTGCGCACGTGCCCCATATGGATGCGCCCCGACGGATACGGGAACATCTCGAGAACGTAGCACTTCGGCTTCGCCGGATCGGCGGTGGTGAGGAAGCAGTCGCGCTCCTCCCAGACTTTCTGCCAGTGCGGCTCGCGATCGGGCGCATTATAGCGTTCGGCGGCCATTGGGGCGACCTCGGTGGGTGTTGTCATACTGTGGGCGAATAAGCTCGGCGCGTAATGTGCCCAAAGGATTGGGCGGGTCAAGGCGGAGACGATGACGGAGACGGCAGAATCACGGCTCGAAGCCGTCCGTGGCCGGATCGAGAAGGCGGCGCGGGAAGTTGGACGCGATCCGGCCTCTGTCCGGCTGGTGGTGGTCTCCAAGACCTTCGGCGAGGTGGACATCAAGCCGGTGATCGCCGCAGGGCAGCGGCTGTTCGGTGAAAACCGCGTTCAGGAGGCCCAGTCCAAGTGGCCAGCCCTGAAGAATGCGCATCCGGACGTGGAGCTGCACCTCATCGGGCCCCTGCAGACCAACAAGGTGCGCGATGCCGTCGCCCTCTTCGATGTGCTGCACACGCTGGACCGGCCGAAGCTCGCGCACGCGCTGAAGGCGGAGATGGCGACGCGCGGCAAGACGCTCCGCTTGCTCGTCCAGGTCAACACGGGCGAGGAGGAGCAGAAGGCGGGCGTGGCACCGGCGGACCTGCCGGCCTTCCTCAAGCTCGTGCAGGACGAGCTGAAGCTGGAAATCGAAGGCCTCATGTGCATCCCGCCCGTCGACGAGGAGCCGGCCCTGCACTTCGCACTGCTGTCCAAACTCGCCCGCGAGCACGGGCTTCCTGAGCTCAGCATGGGCATGAGCGGCGACTTCGAGGCGGCTGTGGAACTCGGCGCGACGTACGTGCGTGTCGGCAGCGCAATCTTCGGCAGTCGGCCGCCGCTGGCAACAAAGCCATAGCTCATCGAGCCGAAGGTCCCAGAACGCAGTTGAATTAGACAGTCAACTGCAATATCGACGCCGCCCAAGGGAGGAAGGAGCCGGAAATCTCCGCCTCCCGCCTGCGCGCGACATCCCCCAAAGCATCCGAGGAGACGCCCCGTGGATACCGTTCTGATCATTGGCGCCGGCGCTGCCGGTTCCGTCGTCGCGCAGAAGTGCGCGATGAACCGCGACGTGTTCAAGACGATCCACCTGGCCTCGCGCCGCATCGAGAGCTGCAAGGCCGTCGCCAAGCGCTGCAAGACGCCGATCGAGGTGCATCAGGTCGACGCCGATGACGTCAAGGCGACCGTCAAGCTCCTGAAGAAGATCAAGCCGCACCTCGTCATCAACATGGCTCTGCCGTATCAGGATCTGCCGATCATGGACGCGTGCCTGGAGACGGGCGTGCACTACATGGATACGGCCAACTACGAGCCGCGCGACGAGGCGAAGTTCACCTACAAGTGGCAGTGGCCCTATCACGACAAATACAAGAAGGCCGGCATCATGGCCGTGCTCGGCTGCGGCTTCGATCCGGGCCAGTCGAACATCTACTGCGCCTATGCGCAGGAGTTCCTGTTCGACGAGATCAACCAGATCGACATCGTGGATTGCAATGACGGCAGTCACGGCAAGGCGTTCGCGACCAACTTCAATCCGGAGATCAACCTCCGCGAGGTCACCCAGCGCGGCAAGTATTGGAAGAAGGGCAAGTGGATCGAGATCGATCCGCTCTCGATCTCCGTGATGATCGACTATCCGAAGGTCGGCGAGCGCAAGAGCTACCTCATCTATCACGAGGAGGAGGAGAGCCTTGTCAAGAACATCAAGGACCTGGAGCAGATCCGCTTCTGGATGACGTTCTCGGACAACTACATCAAGCACCTCGAGGTGCTTCAGAACGTCGGCATGACCCGCATCGACCCCGTCATGTACAAGGGCCATCCCGTGATCCCGATGGAATTCCTGAAGGAACTGCTGCCGCCGCCGTCGTCGCTCGGCGAGAACTACACGGGCAAGACCTCGATCGGCTGCATCTTCGTCGGCAAAAAGGGCGGCAAGGAAAAGCGCGCGATGATCTACAACGTGTGCGACCACGCCGCTTCCTACAAGGAGACTGGCGCGCAGGCGGTCTCGTACACGACCGGCGTGCCGCCCGTCGTCGGCGCCATGATGATGTTCCAGGGCCACTGGAAGGGGAAAGGCGTGTTCAACGTCGAGCAGCTTCCCTCGAAGCCCTTCATGGACGAGATCGGCAAGCAGGGCCTGCCCTGGCATCTCATCGACGTGAAGAAGAGCGACCAGAAAGAGCTCTTCAAGGTCAAGACCTGAAACAACAAGGGCGCCGCTCGCGTGATGATCGAGAATTCGCCATACCCTGCAAGGCGCAGAGCGAATTTCTCGATCTGGATCGCGCGAGCAGATCTATGGTTTCAGAGGCCCCTTGAGATTCCGAAGTTCGCTCCAAGTGCAAGCAGCGAGGGTGAGCGAACTTCGGAATTAGGACACTGAGGCGCCCTTCATTTCTCGAACACCCTGAAAATTCCGGTGGCCGTCGCGAGGAGCTTGCCGTCCGCGCTCGCTTCCCCGTCAACGAACGCGATCGTGCGTGCGCGGCGCCTGATCGTGACGCTGCCCTCGATCCATACTCCGGGCGCCATGCCCGCGATGAAGCGGCTGTCGAGGCCAATGGTCGCGGTGGGGCACTGAACCACACTCGCGAGGTAGTGGCCCATCATGTGGTCGAGGAACAAGACGAGCGCGCCGCCGTGCAGGACGCCATTCGAATTGCCATGGCGCGCGTCGCTGTGGAAGCCGTAGGTGGCTGAGCCATCGCTTGCCATGCGTCGATAGAAAGGACCGTTCAATCGTTCGAAGTTGTCTTCGGGGAAGAGGTGCTCGAAGCCAGGAGGTGGAGCAGACAGTGGACGTGCGGACATGCCGAGTGCCGATCACAAACAGTTCAAGGGCGGTGAAGTGATTCTCACCTTGTCGACGATCCCAGTGCCTGTCCACCGCACGCGCGCCCGTTTTTCGGCCATTTTGCGCGACGGATGTCCACAGCCGCGCGCGCTGTGACAGCGCTATCCAGAGCTTATCCCTGGTCGTGCAGTGCAGCGTCCCGTTGTCGCGATGAGGGGGCGCTCCTACCTTCAAAGTGCTGCGGGGAGAGGAGCACTTCTATGACCCTTCACTACAAGTCCAACGGTGCCGCGATGGCGCTCGCCGGTGCGCTGGGTTTGCTCGCGTTCGACGTTGCGCCGGCCTCGGCGCAGTCGCTTGTCGGCTCGTGGGCCGGCGGCGGTACGATCATCTACCCGTCGGGTGAACAGGAGCGGGCACGCTGCCGCGCGACCTTCCGGCAGTCCGGCGGCGGTGGTGTCGCCATGCACGCCGTTTGCGCAACGGCATCCGCGCGCGTCACCCAGAGTGCGGCGCTCGCACAGCTCACGAGCAGCACTTATTCAGGAGAATTCACCAACACTGAATACGGCATTCAGGGATCGATCCGCATCAAGATGCACAGCAGCAGCAGGATGAGCGCGTCGCTCAACGGCGGCGGCGGTAGAGCGCATTTCAGCCTCAATCGTTAATGGCTTATCCACAAGTGCCGCGCGCGAGCCACATATTAGCGCCAATTACGAGAGAGCTTTGTTAACCGGCAGCTGCGATGTTCCCAGCGAACAAGGTTGCTGATAGGTTGAAAGCTGTGTCGAGTTCTGTTGTGGTGGGTCCCATGGTGCGTAGCGTCGCTTCGAATGCCGGCAACGGCGAAACAGTCTCGTTTGCCGAGCGTTTCACCGCGTCCGATCAGTTCGACCAGATTTTCAAGGATGGCATGGCACTCGTCGAGCGCACCGCCACCTATCTCGACGGCGCCGGCCGGCAGGAAGCCAAGGCGCTGACCGCTTCACTCAACGTCGTTTATGCAACCGAGAGCATGCGTCTGACGACGCGGCTGCTCGAGCTTGCCTCGTGGCTGCTCATGCGCCGTGCGCTCAAGCTCGGCGAGATCACGCCGGAGGAAGCCCACGTGAAGCGCCGCCGTATCCGTCTTGGTGTTGCGCGGCCGCAGCACGTGAAGGACTACGGCGGACTGCCGCGCACGATCCGCGCGCTCATCGAGGAGAGCTTCGCGCTTCAGGATCGCGTCGTGCGCATCGACCGGGCGCTCGAGGCCTCGCGCGCGTCTCGTTTCGAGGCGCAGGAAAATCCGGTCAGCCAGCAGATCGCCAGCATCGAGGCGGCCTTCGGCTCGAATTCGGCGCGCCCGCACTGATCGGCGGCTTGCCGAACCAACCAATCCGCGATTTCTTGTCAGCTGGCGGCGTGCATGGCACACCGCCGGCTTACTCTTGTTCGTCAGCGCGGAAGGGCTCAGGTCGTGACTTCGATCCGCTATCTCTCGACGGCCGACGTGACATCGCTCATGGAACCAAGTGCCGTGCTTGCGACACTGGCCGAGGGCTTCAAGGCACTGAGCGCCGGCACGGTTCAGGCGCCGCCGCGCCCGAAAGTCGATGTCCCGCACAAGGGTTTCGCGCTGGCTATGCTGGCCTGGATGCCGGGCCGGCACATCGCGCTCAAGGCGGTGAACGTCTTCGAGGGCAATCACGCCCACCACCTGCCGAGCCATGTGGGCCTCATCAGTCTATTCGACAGTGAGACCGGTGCGCCGCTCGCCATTATGGATGCGGCGGCGATCACCGGCGTACGCACGGCCGGTGGCGCCATTCTCTCGATTGATCCGCTGGCGCGGCGGGATGCGAAGATTGCAACGGTCGTCGGCGGCGGCGTGCAGGCCCGCGAACATGTGCGCCTGCTCGCCAAACTGCTGAACATTTCGGAAATTCGCGTCGCTGCGCGGCGGCACGACGTGGCCAACGCCATCGCTGGCGAAAGCCCGCTCGCGACCGTAGTGACGGACCTCGAGTCTGCCGTCCGAACTTCCGACATCGTCTGCCTCACGACATCCTCGTCTACACCGGTCATCGACGACGCCTGGATCAAGCCCGGCACGCACGTAACATCGGTCGGCTTTGCGCCGCCGGGAAGCGAGGTGCCGTCGGCGCTGATCGACCGGGCGCAGATCTGCGTTGAGACGCGCAATGCCTTCAGCCCGGCGCCCGTCGGCTGCGCGGAACTCGCCGGTCGCGATTCATCGAGGGCCGTGGAACTCGGCGAAGTCCTCGCCGGCACCAAGCCGGGCCGCACCAGCGCCGATGAGATCACGCTCTACAAGTCGATGGGCAATGCCATGGAGGACATGGTCGTCGCCAATCTCGTGTACGAGACGGCGCTCTCCGTCGGCGCGGGTATTGAGCTGCCGCGTTAGGCAAGGCACTCGCGCCTGCGGCGCGAGCGAGGCCATGCCTCTGGCATGCCTCCTGCATGACCCTCGCGCTCCATCGGGAGGGACACCCTCCCGAACCCACCCGCCTTTATGACTTGATCGCTCGCTGCAATCTCCAAATCAATAAAAGACGGGGCTCCGGGGGTGTCCCCCGGGCGGGTTACAGGGCGGCAGCCCTGTTCGCGCCAAACGCGCGATCGCTCAGTGCAAAAGAAAACGGGCCCGGATTTCTCCAGGCCCGCTGCAATTGGTTCGCGTGGCGTCCGCGCTTAAGCGACGGCCTTGATCACCGCGGCGATCTTGTCGCGGATCTCGCCGATCTGGCTCTCACTGACGATGAGCGGCGGCGAGGGCGCGATAGTGTCGGCCGTGACGCGCACATAGAGGTCATGATCCGCGTACATGCGCTCGATGGCATTATAGCCTCGCAGGCCGGGCTTGCCGGGCACCGGATCGAGATCGATTGCCGCGAGAAGACCACACGAGCGGATATCGGCGACATTGGGCAGCCCCTTGAGGCTGTGCATGGCATCCGCGAAAACCGGTTCCAGCGCCTTCGCGCGCTCGAAGAGACCCTCGTCCCGGTACAGCTGGAGGGTTGCGAGGCCGGCCGCCACGGCGAGCGGATGACCCGAGTAGGTGTAGCCGTGGAAGAGCTCCGGCAGATGCTCGGCACCCGTCATGTGAGTCTCGTACACGCCCTTGCGCACAAGCACACCCGACATCGGCACGGCGCCGTTCGTCACACCCTTGGCGAACGTGATCATGTCCGGCACGACTCCATAGCGCTCGGACGCGAAGGCGTGGCCGAGGCGCCCGAAGCCGGTGATGACCTCATCGAGGATGAGCAGGATGCCGTGCTGCTCCGTGATCTGGCGCAGCTTCTCGAGGTAGCCCTTCGGCGGCGGCAGGCAACCCGTCGAACCTGCGACGGGCTCGACGATGACCGCGGCGATTGTCGAGGCATCATGTAGGCCGATCATGCGGTTCAGTTCGTCGAGTGTCTCCGTGCCCCACTCGGGCTCACCCTTGGTGTAGGCCTGCTTCGCGCGATTGTACGTCGTGGGGAGATGGTCGACGCCGGCGAGCATGTTGCCGAACATCTTGCGGTTGGCGACCATGCCGCCGACCGAGATACCACCGAAGCCGACGCCGTGATAGCCGCGCTCGCGGCCGATGAAGCGCGTGCGGCTCCCTTCACCGCGCGAGCGGTGATAGGCGAGCGCGACCTTGAGCGCGGTGTCGACGGCCTCGCTGCCTGAGTTGGCATAGAGCACGTAGTCGAGATCGCCCGGCGCCATCATCGTGAGCTGAGACGAGAGCTGGAACTGCTGCGGGTGGCCGTACTGGAAGGGCGGCGCATAGTCGAGCGTCGCCGCGGCCTGCTGGATCGCTTTCGTGATCGGCTCGCGACCATGGCCCGCGTTGACGCAGAAGAGACCCGCGGAGCCATCGATGACCTTGCGTCCGTCCGGCGTGAAGAAGTGCATGTCCTTGGCGCCGGAGAAAAGGCGCGGGTTCTTCTTGAATGACCGGTTGGGCGTGAATGGTACCCAATAGGACTCGAGCTCATTGGGCTTCATGTCGAGCGGGGCCATGGGAATCCTCCTGGCTGGATGGGCTCACGATCACTAGTGTGATGATCGAGAAACTCGCCACTATTTGCGGCTGGGTCCCGAGCGAGTTTCTCGACCTGAATCACACTAGTTAGTCTAAGTCGCTAGTGTCCCCTTTGATTTCGAAGTTCGCTCGGGACGCAAGCAGCGAAGTCGGGCGAACTTCGAAATCGGGACACTAGTGGAATATCTGGTTCCGTCGGACGATATCAGCGGGCCTTGATATTTCAAAGGCGTGTCGTGCTTGCGGGGGCATAGGTCCCCTGCAATAAGGGACGCTTAGCGGTAGCGCAAAACCTCACGTCCGGACATATCGATGGCCAACTTCGCTCTCGTGCTGATCGGAGCCGCCGATGGATCGGCGCCGTTCGATGCGGCCGTGGCGATCGCGTCCGGCGAGACCGGCGGAGCCGTGCCGCATTGGCTTTCGCCGGGCGAAGCCTGCGAGATTTCGCTGGAGGCGGCAGACATCGCTGCCGCGCTTGCGACGCGCGAAAGGATCGCCGCGCGTCTCGCGGGTGCGCCGGTCGATGTTTGCCTGGTGCCGGCTGCAGGCCGCCGTAAAGGCTTGCTGATCGCCGACATGGATTCGACGATCATTCAGCAGGAATGCATCGACGAGATGGCCGACATGCTCGGGCTCAAGGCCCGCATTGCCGCCATCACGGAGCGGGCCATGCGCGGCGAGCTTCCCTTCGAGGCAGCACTGCGCGAGCGGCTCGGGCTGCTCGCCGGCCTCGAGGTGAGTGCGTTGCGGCGCGTGTTCGACGAGCGGATCGAGCTCATGCCGGGTGCGCGCACGCTCGTCGCGACCATGCGGGCGAACGGTGCCTTCACGGCGCTCGTTTCTGGCGGGTTCAGCTTCTTCACCTCGCGCGTGGCGACCGCCGTCGGGTTCGATGTGAACCGCGCGAACGAGCTCGAAATAGCTGACGAAAAGCTGACTGGTGGCGTTGTCGGGCCTATTCTCGGACGGGAAGCCAAGCTGGAGGCCCTGATCCACTATCGTAGTATGCGAGCCCTTGCCTCCGACGCGACGTTGGCCGTCGGCGATGGCGCCAATGACCTCGCGATGATCGGAGCGGCAGGACTGGGGGTCGCGTATCGCGCCAAGCCCGTCGTTGCGGCCAAGGCCGATGCCGGCATCACGTACGGCGACCTCACCGCACTGCTGTTCCTGCAGGGTTATCGCAGGGCGGAGTTCATCGCGGCGGGCTAAGCCGGGCGGCGCTCACTTGAAGCAGGCGAGCGGATCAGCACCCTTGAGGATGACCTGGAGGTTGACGAGCTCATTCGGAACCGAGGACGGACTCTTGCCCTCCGAACAGCCGTTGAGCACGGTTGGTGCCTCGATAACGAGCCTCAGATAGTTGGCCTTAGGGTCGGCGGGCTTGGTCGGTAGTGCCTCGGCGCGGAACTTCCCGAGGACTTTGTCGCCGCACTTCATGGTGCAGGTGAAAGCAAGGCCTTCGCCGGTGCAGGGCGCGGATACATCGTTCGGGATAGGTCCATTCTGGTTTTTGGGCAGAACACCGATCCGGAGCCGCGTCTCCGGTAGGGGCTTGTTTTCGATCTTGTACTGGAGCGGCTGGACGTCGACGCGGCTCACGTACGCCGCGGCCGGATCCTTCTCGACGCCGGTCTCGTCAGAAATTGTGTAAGTAAAACACGTGCCTGGAGCAGGTGCTGCCTGTTTCGGAAGATCATCGGCAGCGCTGAGGGGATGCATGAACAGCAAGAGCGCAGGCACGGACAAGGAAAAGCGGCGCGTCATCAGGAATCCAACTACTGCAGGGGTGGCCTCAATCGATCATGCCGACAGAGTGCAGCCTCGCGATGGCAGCAATCAAGCACCATGACGCGCATGAGCGAACAATTCGGTGTCAGGTCGTAATATTTCATTCGAGGCGTGCTGCCGACGCGGCGCGCGTCACGATTTGTCGCACGTCCCGCAAGCGTGCTGGCTCAGCGCGACGTCGCGCGCCGGCTCCACAGCCAGATGGCGATGACAATGCCAAGCAGGCCCCCGACGGGACCGATGGCAAAGAAGGCGAGCATGGCGCGCTCGCCTTCGAAGTCGCTGAGCCCGAACGCACTTCCGAGCACCAGCGTGCCGAATGCGGCGACAAGCCAACCGAAGATCAGACCGACAATGCCGATGAGGACGGCCAGGACGTATCTCACGCGCGCCTCGTGACCGGCGTTGCGGCGCTCAGGCCTGGCCTTCGGTCTCGAACATGGTGGAAGCGAGGGCCTCGCGGCTGTCCTTGCCGGCCCACACAACGAACTGGAAGGCTTGGTAGTAGCGCTCGCAAGCCTCGAGCGCGGCGCGGAGCAGGGCCTCGCACTGGCTCTGGGTAGCGATGGCGCCGTTGAGCATGAGACCCTGGCGGAACATGATCAGTCCCTCGCGGGTCCAGATGTCGAAGTGTCCGAGCCAGAGTTGCTCGTTGATCTGCGCGACGAGGCGGTAGACTTCCGAGAGCCGGTTGTCCGGCACCTTGAAGTCGAACGCGCAAGCGATATGCAACGATTCAAGATCCTCGCGCCAATTGAGCGAGAGCTGATAGTCCGTCCAGTTTCCCGCAACGACGAGGGTGAGCTCGTCCTCATGCGTGCGGTCGCAGGCCCAATCGTGTGCCCCGGCGACCTGCTCGATCAGGTCGACCGGATTTCTGGCACGCGTAAAGCCCGTCTCTGCCATGGCCATGCGATTTCCTCGTTTGGCGCGTCGCCATCCCCCTGAGCGCGACGAAGCACGCGGCGAACCGTGTGCAGCCCGGAGCTAATAGGAGCCGTCCCGTGCCCGCAAGGCGCCCGCCGCCTTCTCCACGATCAAAGTAAACGAGGGTGGCAAAATGAAGGGCGGAGGGCCGTTTGCACACAGAGTCCGTGGACAAACTGTGGGCGGGACCAGAAACCCGGGGAATGTTGAGGAGTGGGACTGGTCCTCGCGAGGCCACGCGATTCAGCGCGGCTTCATTCGCCGATCGTCTGCTCATCGCGAAGGCGGCTCTCGAGCGCGGCGAGCCTCGCTGAAAGCGCTTCATTCTCTTCGCGCGCCTTCTGCGCCATGGCTTTCACGGCCTCGAACTCCTCTCGCGAAACGAGATCCATCTCGCGCACGATCCGCTCGCCCTGGGCCTTGAAGAGGTTGGCGGCCTCGCGCTGGACGCCTTGGGCAGCGCCGGCGGCGTCCGTCAGCAGCTTGGCCAGCTCGTCGAGCAGGCGATTGTTGGTCTGGGTCATGACAATTCCTCCGCGCGTCATTGGCGGCCATCTGGCCCCCTGCTAGCACGGAGCGATCTAGTTCGGGGGGCTTTTTTGGTCGCAATTGTCGGATCGATAGCCCCATGGACGTCTTGAATGCTGAGGCCCCCCGGCCGGCATCCAACAGGAGGACACCCCCATGAAGGTTATGGTCATCGTCAAGGCGAGCAAGTCATCCGAGGCCGGCGAGATGCCGAGCGAGCAGCTTCTCACCGAGATGGGCAACTACAACGAGGCGCTGGTCAAAGCGGGTATCATGCTCGCGGGCGAGGGGCTGCATCCGACATCCAAGGCCAAGCGCGTGCGCTTCTCGGGCAAGGAGCGCATGGTCATCGACGGCCCCTTCGCAGAGACCAAGGAGCAGATCGCCGGCTATTGGCTCTGGAAGGTCAAGGACATGGACGACGCCGTGGCCTGGCTGAAGAAGTGCCCGAACCCTCATATGGAAGAGTGCGAGGTTGAAATCCGCCCCGTCTTCGAGATGGAGGATTTCGGCGAGGCCATGACGCCGGAGCTGCGCGCCCAGGAAGAGCGCCTCATGGCCGAAGCCAAGAGGAATGCCGGCGGCTGAGGAGTGGGCTGCGACCAAATCGACCGCGACGGATATCGCGGTCGGTCCGCCATTCTTGGACGGTAGACACGGATCGCTTGCAGGGTGGCCTGCCTTGACAGTGTCATGTCGCTCGCCGAAAGGTCCCGGCAGCCTTTGTTGAGGAGCCGCCGGCCATCTCATGAGCCCGTTTGCCAGCCTGCTCGCCATTCCTTTCCCGGCGATCGACCCCATCGCACTCCAGATCGGCCCGATCGCCATCCGCTGGTACGGGCTGGCCTATGTTGCGGGCCTATTGCTCGGCTGGCTCTATCTGAAGCGGCTAGTCTCCACGCCTCGGCTTTGGCGCGACGAGAAGCCACCCTTCTCTCCCGAGCTTGCCGACGATCTCTTCATCTGGGTCGCCATCGGCGTCATCGTCGGCGGGCGGCTCGGGCACGTGCTGCTCTATGAGCCCGGCTATTACCTCTCGAACCCCCTTCAGATTCTCTATGTCTGGCAGGGCGGCATGGCCTTCCACGGGGGCATGCTCGGCACGATCCTCGCCATGTACCTCTTCGCGCGCCGCCAGGGTGTTCCGGCACTGAGTGTCATGGACACAGTCTCGGCGGCCGTGCCGATCGGGCTCTTCTTCGGGCGCATCGCGAACTTCATCAATGCCGAGGTCGTAGGGCGCGAGACGAACGTGCCTTGGGGCATTGTCTTTCCCGGATGGGGTGACATGGCGCGCCATCCCGCCCAGCTGTACGAGGCCGCGCTCGAAGGTGCAGCGCTGTTCCTTATCCTGCGCTACCTCATCTATCGCCATCGTGCGCTCGCGACGCCTGGCCTGATCGGCGCGGCCTTTCTCGCCGGCTATGGCGGCTTCCGCATCATCTGCGAGTTCTTCAAGTACGACGAGTACCGCACCATCGTCTCCGAAGGCTGGCTCACGACCGGCATGATCTACTCAATCCCGATGGCGCTCTTTGGCCTAGTCGCCTACCTCGTTCTTCGGCCCAGGACCGCTTCATGATGGATGAGGCGGACCCGACACCCCTCGCGCTCCATCTCGTCGAGCGTATTGGCCGCGAGGGGCCGATCTCGGTCCGCGACTACATGGATGCCTGCCTCAATCACCCCGAGCACGGCTACTACCGCACGCGAGGCGCTATCGGTGCCAAGGAAGACTTCGTCACCGCACCCGAGATCTCGCAGGTCTTCGGCGAGCTGATCGGCCTCTGGGCCGGCGTTGTCTGGCAGCAGATGGGTGCGCCGGCTCGCGTGCGCCTCGTCGAGCTAGGCCCCGGCCGGGGCACGCTGATGCGTGATGCACTCCGGGCCGCACGGAAGGTACCAGGCTTCTGCGATGCGCTCGAGGTCTCGCTCGTCGAGCAGAACGCAACCTTGCAGGCCGTGCAACGCGAGACGCTGCGCGACTCCGAGGTTTCCGTTCAATGGTACGGAAATCTCTCCGTCATCGCGGATGATGCGAATGGCAAAGCGACGGTCGTCATCGCCAACGAATTCCTCGATGTGATTCCGGTCGACCAGTTGCAATTCACCGATGACGGCTGGGTCCAGCGCGCTGTCACGGTCGTCAATACGAGCCAGCTCGCCTTCACCGATCGCAGTGGCCGAAGCGTGCCGCCGCCCCGCACGGGCATTTTTACGATTGGCGCAATCGTCGAGCAGCGCGATCTCGCGCCGCTCACGGCCGTGCTGCGCCGCCTCGCGGAGGCAGGCCCGCTCGCCGGGCTCTTCATCGACTATGGCTATGAGGGCGCTGCCGCGGGGAGCACTCTGCAGGCGATCCGCAATCAGAAGTTCCATGACGTTTTCGCCCAGCCTGGCGAGGCGGATCTGACGGCGCACGTCGACTTTGCGACCGCGGCCAGCGACTTTCGCGCAGCGGAGCTTGCCGTCGATGGGCCGTGCGATCAGTCGACATTCCTGAATACGCTCGGCATTGCCCAGCGCACGTCGCGCTTAATGGCCTCCAATCCGGCCGCTGCGGGCGTTCTTGAAGCGGCGACGGCCCGCCTTATTTCTCCGACCGGCATGGGCACACTCTTCAGGGCGATCGGCGTGCGATCGAGCAGCCTGCCGCCACTGCCAGGGCTTTGAACCGCGATGTGGAAGCTCGTCACTTGGGCGCTGGGCATCGCCATGAGCCTGCTGCCGATCACTACCGCCAGCGCCTGGATCGAGCGCGAGGTGAGCCGGTCCGGACTTTACGGGTCGCTTGTGTTTCCCGAGGGCGCAAGTCCCGTGCGTGCCGTGCTCATTCTTGCCGGTTCCGGTCCGACCGATCGCAATGGCAATAATCCCGACGGTTCGAACGATAGCCTGAAGCTCATCGCTCATGGCCTGGCTGCCGAAGGCATTGCTTCGTTGCGTGTGGACAAGCGCGGAATTGCCGCAAGTGCCATGGCTGCCGTCCGCGAGGAGGATCTGCGGATCGAGACATATGTGACGGACGCCGTCACATGGCTCGACTATCTGCGCGGCGAGATGACGCAATCGCGTCTCTTCGTGCTCGGCCACAGCGAGGGCGCGCTGATCGCAACGCTCGCAGCACGCCGAACCGAGATTGCGGGCCTGATCCTGGTCGCAGGCGCGGGCGACAGCGCCGATCGCATAATTGCGCGCCAACTCGCGGCGGGCGGCATGCCTGAAGAGCTGCAGAGTGACTCCAAGCGTATTGCCGAGAGCTTGCGTGCGCGCCAGCCAGTGGCGGAGGTGCCGGCAGGGCTGTTCGCGCTCTACCGTCCGAGCGTGCAGAACTATCTCATGACATGGCTTCCGCTCGACCCAGCTAAGGAGCTTGCCGCAACACGAGTGCCCGCGCTGATCGTGCAGGGCACACACGATCTGCAAATCCTGACCGAGGATGCGCGACGTCTGGCCTCGGCGCGGCCGGGGACTAAGCTCGTCCTGATCGACGGCATGAACCACGTGCTGAAAAACGCGCCGCTCGAGCGCAGCGCAAACCTCAGCACGTACGTCAGGCCAGATCTCCCGCTCGCGCCCACGCTGATGCCGGCGATTGTCGAGTTCATCGGTGGTTTGTGACCTCAGCCCGATGCAGGGCTGCTCGTGCACCGCGCGCGTGCAAGCATCGCCGCCGTGCGCTCCTCGAAGGCTTGGCCGTGCCGCGGCGCCCGCACCACGATGAGGCCGCGGCTCTCGGGCGCCTGAATGCGCGAGGGATCGAAGTTGGGCGCCGTACCGATGCCGAAGAGATTGAGCAGCGTCGCCTTCGTGGGCTCGAGCACCAGTGTCACTTCCGGCTGGCGAAGCCCGGCAGCGGCAACGGCGTAGAAGTTGTCGCCATGAGAGGTGTAGATCGCGAGGCTCCAGCCGGGGTCGGGCAGCGTCGCCGTCACCGTTACGAGGCCGTCGTCGAGATCGAAGGGGCAGACGGCGAGTTGTTGCGCCGGATCATTGAAGGGCAGCAGCTCGTTCCCCGGCGTCGCCGGTTGCATGATGCGCATGGTGTGGAGCGGCAGGCCGGCGCTCACGCGGTCGAAGGCTGTGGCCGCGCCCATGTAAGGGATCGCCAGCGTCGAGGCGATATGGATGATGCCGCCAGTGACGAGCGCCACGAGAAGCGTGTGCAGGCTCAGGGGGGGCAGGAAGCGTCCGGCGCCGTTCAGCATGACACCTTCCGTACGGCAGGGAGCTGAACCTGTGCGTCATCACCGCTCCCGCCCGATGTCGCGTCGTGCGGGTCCTCGGCTTGAAGCACGAGCGTCAGACGTCCCGCACCGCCCGTCGGCAGCCAGTTGCCGGGACGGGCTGAGCGCGCGAGATGGATGGCGACGCGCCCCGACGGCGTGCGCATGGCCGTGTCTGTGCTGAAGGAGTGGCGTCCCGCATCATTGCGGATGAGCTTGCCGCTCGCGTCGAACACGGCGACGCTCCACCAGCCGCGCGAGGGCTCGGGCCCCTCCAGCACATACTCGCAGGAGGAGTGCAGCGGCTGGCCGTCACTGTCCGTGCTGGCGTGATAGCGGGCAATGAGCGAGGTCGAGACCGGCAGCAGCGCGCGGCGAACGAAGTGCGCGCGCGTGTAGGGGTCCGCATCGAGGCGACCGGCGGCTGTCCAGTGTGACCAGGGGCCGACCACCTCCGTCGTCAGCGCCGAGCCGCGCTCGACCATCATCCACGTGGCGCTAAGTCCGCCGCCGACGGCAATCACCACGAAGAGCAGCATGTTCAGCATGGGCGACGGCTCATGACGTCCTCTGCCATCCTACCGCTGGCGCTCTGTGGGCGGTCGGACGGCACTTGCGGGCTCGAAGAGGCGTTCGGTGGAGGCAGGCTCGGCGCGCCGACCTGGTGTCGGCGATGCCTTTGTGTTTGCAGGCGCGGGGTTGCCGGCGGGTCGGCTGGAACCGAGGCCGTCCGGACGGTCGGTCGCTGTGCGCATGTCCTCGGCGAGCTGACGCAATGTCGAGCGCGTGCGGTCGGACATGGTGCTGCGCGTTGCCGCCGTGTCTGCGCTCGTCGCGCCGCCGCCCTGCGGATCGAGCTGGCGAAGCGCGGCGACGCGCCGGCGCTCCTCGAGCTGGGCGGGATGCGGTTCGAGACCGTCGATCGTCGGGATGTCGGGGTTGCTCGTCGCCACCGACATGAACGAATGCCAGGTCATGGCGGGCAGATTGCCGCCCGTGACATCCCGCATGGGTCGGAAATCGTCATTGCCGATCCACACGCCCGTCACGTACTGGCCCGTGAAACCGATGAACCAGGCATCGCGGTAGCCCGAGCTCGTCCCCGTCTTGCCGGCCGCGTGCGCGTTTTCGAGGAGGGCCCGCCGCCCCGTACCCTCAGTGACGACGGCGTGCATCATGCGGTTCATGTTCTCGACGACACGCGGCTCCAACACCTGCTTTGCCGGTGACTCATCCTTGTCGCGGGAGTAGATGACGTCGCCGCGCGAATTCATGATCTCGAGAATGGCATAGGGCTTCACCGCCTTGCCATGATTGGCGAAGTGGGCATAGGCGGCGGTGTGTTCCAGCGGCGTGATGCCCTGGTCGCCGAGCGCCATGGAACAGGTCTTCTTGATGCCATGCACGCCGAGCCGCTGGGTCATCGCGACGACATTGTCGCGCTCGTACTTGAACGAGAGATCGACGGCGGTCGTGTTGAGCGAGCGGGCGAAGGCGCTCGTCATGGTGATGCGGGCGCCGCTCCCCGAGCCGCCGTCGTAGTTCTTGGGCGCCCAGTTGCCGCAGCCCGGAGAGGCATCGCGCACGATCGATGTGCCGGTCAGGTTCCCCTGCTCGACGGCATTGGCATAAACATAGACCTTGAAGGACGAGCCGGGCTGGCGGCGGGCAGCGCTCGCGCGGTTGAACTGGCTCTCGCCGTAGTCGACGCCGCCGACGAGTGCGCGCACGGCACCGTCCGGCTCCATGGCAACGAGAGCGCCAGACGTCGCATTCTTGATCCGACCGTGCTGGCGGATGGTCGAGACGAGTGCCTGATCGGCCGCCTGCTGGAGGCTCACGTCGAGCGTCGTGCGCGCCGTCAGAACGAATTGGCCACGCCCTTCGGCGACGCGCTGGATCTCCTCAAAAGCCCAGTCCAGATACCAGTCGGGGCTGTAAGTCGAGCGCGTCTCGATCGGCCGGGCCGGATTGAGGCGGGCGCCGTGCACCTGTCCCGCGGTCATGAAGCCGGCATCGACGAGGTTGGTCAGCACGACATTGGCGCGGGCGCGCGAGGCGGGGAGGTCGATGTGGGGCGCGAACTTGGTCGGTGCCTTGAAGAGACCGACGAGCATCGCGGACTCGGCGAGCGTGATCTCGCGCACAGATTTGCCGAAGTAGAACTGCGATGCCGCCTCGACGCCGAAGGCACCGCCGCCCATGTAGGCGCGATCGAAGTAGAGCTTCAGGATATCCCGCTTCGAGAAGCGCGCCTCGAGCCAGAAGGCGAGGAAGAGCTCCTTGAGCTTGCGGTCGAATGAGCGCTCGAACGACAGGAAGAGGTTCTTGGCGAGCTGCTGGGTCAGCGTCGAGCCACCCTGCACGGTCTCGCCGGCGCGCACGTTCTCGATGAGGGCGCGCGCCGTGCCAAGGAAATCTACGCCGATGTGCTCGAAGAAACGCCGGTCCTCGGTCGCGAGCGTCGCCTTGATCAGATGATCGGGAATTTCCTCGAGCGGCACGGCGTCGTTGTGCAGAATGCCACGCTGGCCGATCTCGCGGCCTTCGCGGTCGAGGAATTTCACGCTGTAGCGGCCGGTCGAGAAGATCTTGGCCTCGTCCATTTCCTCGAAGGCGGGGATGGCGAGCATGTACATGAGGACGAGACCGCCGCACGCGAGCGTCAGCCCCTCCGACATCAGCTCGTTGGCGACCTTGCGCCATCCGTAGAGGCGGAAGCGGGCGAAGAAGCTCGAAGCCGCATTCCAGCGGTCCTGAAAGGACTCCCAGCCATTGGAAAGGCTCGAGTCGATCCAGCTGTCGACGCGCAGCCAATCGATGCGGCCACGGCGCTCTTTTCCAAGCCTGGTCAGCCAGTCGCTCAACGCGAACTCCCAAGGATGAGCGCCGAAGTGGTCCGCAGCGAACGCAGACCAGTCCGGACACCTTGAACATTCCGCCCGATTCTGGCGTTGATATGCTGAATCGATACCAACCCGCAAATATGATAGCTGTACAATTAATCGATTCTGGAGCTCCGTGTGCCGCCCCAAGAGCCGCCGCCGTACTGGAAAACTAAAACCCTCGACGAGATGTCAGCGAGCGAGTGGGAGCAGCTGTGCGACGGCTGTGGCCGGTGCTGTCTTGTCAAGCTCGAGGACGAGGATACCGGCGACATCTACCTGACTCGACTTGCCTGTGGTCTCCTCGACATCAAGACCTGTCGCTGCCGCGACTATGCCGCCCGGCACGAGAAGATGCCGGATTGCATCTCGATCACGCCGGAGAAGGTGCGCACGCTCGGGTGGCTGCCGCCGACGTGTGGTTACCGCCGTGTCGAGGAGGGAAAGGACCTCCTTTGGTGGCATCCGTTGATCTCGGGTTCGCCCGATACGGTCCACCAGGCCGGGATCTCGGTGAAGAAGCTTGCCCGCACTGAGGTCGGCATCAAGCCGGGTTGGATCCCGCACTACATCATCGACGATTTCGTGGATGACGCCCCTGCGGCTGCTCCTGAGGCTCGCAAGAAGCGCGCGGCCGGCAAGCGCTAAAATTTCAGTACTCTTATCCAGCGCATGACGTCGAGCAAGCTGACGGCTGCGGCTGCGACGTACGTGAAGGCGGCGGCGCGCAGGAGCTGGCGGGCCGAGCGCATGTCGCGCGCCGAAATGTAGTTGCCGGCCTTGAGGAGCGGGAGCGCCCGGCGGAAGCTCGCGTCGAACTCCACGGGCAGCGTCACGGCGTGCATGAATATCGTCGATCCCAGAATGAGAACGCCGATGCCCATCTGCATGAGCATGATGTGGGGCGACTTCGAGAGGATCATCATGATGGGCGCGGCGATCATCACGATCGAGCCGAACTTTTCTACCCTTTGCGCCTGGCGCGCCATGCGCGTTCGCGCGGTGAGGGGGCCATAGGCCGTCGCATCCTGCATGGCATGCCCGACCTCGTGGGCCGCGATCACCACCGCCGCGAGCGAGCGCTTACCGAAGTGCTGGGGCATGAGGCGCACGGCCTTGGCTTCGGGATCATAATGATCGCCGGTTTGCGTTTCCTCGACGACGACATGATGGAGCCCCATGCCATCGAGGACGTGGCGCGCGAATTCGCCACCCGTGCCGGCAAGGTCGGGGCGCTCGTTGGAATGGCGGGCGATCACGCCCCGGATCCACAACTGCGGCAGGAAGGCGAGCCCAAAGGCCAGGGCGAGGACAATCAGTGCGAGGGTCAACCAGGGCTCCTCAAGACAGCGAACTGCAGTCTATCACGAGTAGGGCTCGGAAACTTCGTTGCCGGATCAGAGTACGCGCCCGATGGCATAGCGTGACTGGATAAAGCCCGAGGGGTAAGCCGTCGTCTCGAAGTGGGTGAGCACGATGTCCTGGGCAAGGGCGCCGAACAGAGGCCGCCCCGCTCCGAGCAGAATGGGAATGCGCGTGATCGTCAGGTCCTCGATCAGACCGGCGGCCAGAAAGGACTGGATGAGCCGCCCGCCGTCGACGTAGGCGCGCGTCCAGCCCTCGCGCCGCAGCATGTCGATCGTCTCCTGGGGCTCCAGCGCCAGGATGCGCACGCGGTCGGCACGGTCTGCCGGCACGGCATCGGGATCGAGCGTGCGGCTCAGAACCACGACGGGCTTGTCGTAGGGCCATCTGCCGAAAGAGAGGATCTTCTCGAACGTCCCCCGGCCGATGATCAGCCCGTCGACGGTACTCATGAATGCGCCATAGCCGTAGTCGTCGCCGATATCTGGCCACTGGTGCAGCCACTCGATGTCGCCATCCGGGCGCGCGATGAAGCCATCGAGGCTGGTCGCGATGTAAACGTGGCAGGTGGGCATGGGATAGGGAGCGTCTCGGGCTGGCAGTGCAGATCTTCTATCACATCGCGACGCTTGCGCTCGCCCACCCGGTCGGGGGATGATGGGGCATCGGCGGTGCCGGCAGGCTGAGCCGCCGCACGCCTCAGCGACGCCCATCATAGAGACAGAAGCAAAGAACTTCCGGGAGGATACCCTATGGTCGCGATTGCGATCCTGGACGACTACCAGAATGTGGCCTTTTCCTTCGCCGACTGGTCGCGCCTCGAGGCGAGCCACCAGGTGAAGGTTTTCGACTATGCCTTCGAGAGCGAGGAGGCGGCGCGGCGGGAGCTTCAGGGCTTCGATGTCGTCTGCTGCATGCGCGAGCGCACGTCCTTCCCACGCTCCCTCATCGAGGCGCTGCCCAACCTGAAGCTCATCGTCACGGCGGGCATGCGCAATGCCGCCATCGACATGGAGGCTGCCGCCGCGCGCGGCATCAAGGTATGCGGCTCGGAGAGTGGCGGCCACGCGACGGCCGAACTCACCATGGGCCTCATCGTGGCGCTCGCCCGCAACCTGCACATCGAGTTCGCCAACATGCGCGAGGGGCGGTGGCAGACGACCATCGGGCGCGACCTCAGGGGCCGCACGCTCGGCCTTGTCGGCCTCGGCCGGCTCGGCGGGCACGTGGCCCGCATGGCGCAGGCCTTCGGCATGAAGGTCATCGCCTGGAGCCCGAACCTCACGGACGAGCGCGCCGCGGAGCATGGCGCCAAGCGCGTCGTAAAGGACGTTCTTTTCCGCGAGGCGGACGTGATCTCCGTGCACATGGTGCTTTCGGCGCGGAGCCGCGGCATCGTGTCGGCGGAGGACATCGCGCTCATGAAACCCACGGCCTTCTTCGTGAACACCTCACGGGCGCCGCTCGTCGATAATGCGGCACTGAGTAAAGCGCTTTCTGCCGGCAAGATCGCGGGCGCTGCACTCGATGTGTACGAGGTCGAGCCGGTCCCCGCAGCCGAGGCCTTGCGTCGTGAGCCGCGCGCCGTTCTCACGCCGCACATCGGCTACGTGACGGAAGAAACCTATCAGCTCTTCTATCCCGGCATGGTCGAGGATATCGAAGCCTGGGTCGCCGGCAAGCCCGTGCGCGTCATCGCAGGCTGAGCCATAGCGTCATTGGAGTGGGGATTGATCCGATGATCATCGAGATCCTGTGCACGGGCGACGAGATCCTAACCGGTAAGACGATCAACACGAACTTCAGCCACATCTCATCCCGGCTCAATGAACTCGGGCTTACCGTGCGCTGGGGAACGACCGTCGGTGACGACCGCGAGACGCTCATGGAGGCCTTGCGCCTCGCCGCCTCGCGCGCTGATGCCGTGATCGTCAACGGTGGTCTTGGGCCGACCGTCGATGATCTCTCGCAGGAGATCGCGGCAAAAGCGGCCGGCGTCGAGTTGGTACTGAGCGAGGAATGGCTCGCGCGCATCGAGAGTTTCTATGCGCGGCGCAACCGGGTCATGCCGCCCAACAACAAGAAGCAGGCCTTGCTGCCCGCGGGCTCCGAGCTGATCGACAACCCTATCGGCACGGCTTGCGGTTTTGCGGTGACAATCGGCAAGGCGCGCTTCTTCTTCACGCCGGGCGTGCCGCGCGAGATGCGACGGATGCTCGACGAGCAGCTCATTCCGCGACTACTCGCCATGAGCGGGCTCAAGGGCGTCACGCGCCTGAAGCGCTTTCATTCCTTCGGCATTGGCGAGTCGCGCGCCGACGAGATGCTGGCCGGCATTCCCGGTCTCGAAGATGGTAGCAGCGTCAAGCTCGGCTTCCAGTCGCACTATCCGCAACTCGAGACCAAGCTCGCCATCCGCGCCGATGACGAGGCGGCGCTCGCGCGCACGCTCGAACCCATCGAAGCGGAGGTCCGCCGCCGGCTCGGTAATTTCATCATCGCTGAAGATGATCAGCGCCTCGAAGGTGTGATCCTCGATCGGCTCACGGCAGGCGGACACACGCTCGCCATTGCCGAGATGGTGACCGGCGGCGGCGTTGCCGCGCGCATTGCGCCGCAGGTTGCGGCACAGCCCGTGTTTCGTCGCGGCATTGTCGGCCGCGATCTCGCGCAAGTTATGAGCGCCGTCGGGCTCGATACAGGATTGGCTGCGGCGGGCATCACGGAGGATGCCGCAATCGCCGTCGCCCAGGGCCTGCGTCAGGTAAGCGGTGCCACGCACGCTCTTGTCGTGCTCATGGAACTCGACGAGGGCGAGGACCGACTCGAGCTCGGCGGCAATATCTGCATTGGTCTTGCCGATCCGACGGGTGCGCTTGCGCGTCCGGCGCGTATGCTCGGCGGCCGCGAGTGGGTGCGCATGGGCGCGATCGAGCTGGCGCTCGATGCTCTGCGCCGCCGACTTCTTGGCTTGGAGGTCGACGAGCGCATCGATTTCGAGCGGAGATAAAGGCGTCGATACAAGCTGAAATTCTGTTGTCTTCCATTCAGCCAAAAGCCGCGGAAGGGCCGCCGTTCAGCCCACCGCCTCGCACAATCGTGCGGTACACCGACAAAGCTCGATCTCCGCGTCTCGTATCTCGTTTCATCACGGAGCGTGCCTTCCTGAAGGCATTGCACCACGGCCGTCCGGCCGAGGGACGATGTTGTTTGCCCTGCAGCACCTGGAGTGCATTCCGTGCCGATGTTTCGCCCGCCTTTCGCACTTGGAGATAGGGAGAACACAGCAGCGGCGCGCGCTCCTTAACGGCCGGTTAACCAGTTCAAGGTTAACTGAGTGCACGTAGAGGGGTGTACCACATGTTGCGTATTATGCGTTTGTGTGAGCGTCTTCCGAGGCCCGCCACCGCATGCCGGAGCGCGGCCGTTCTTGCTTTGGCGATGGCGACCGGCGGATGCAGTGCCGGTTTCGAGATGCCCTCGCTCAGCTATAGCGGGGGCCCGTCGGCGACGAGCAGCGCCCCCATTCCCCGCGAACCGGTTTATCAGAACCGCTCCGGCTCGCTCGGCGATGCCAGTGCATATGGCCAGTCTTCTGGTCCGCCCTCCGGGCAGTCCTATGGACAGCGGTATGGTCAACCCTATGGTCAGCCATATGGGGCACCGAGCGATGGCGGTGGCGCTTATAGCCCCCCGTACGACCGCCAGGGCGCGAGCCAGTCTCCGTATCAGCCTCCCTATTCTGCACCCCGCCAGGCTCCCGAGCAGCAGTGGCGCGAGAGCAATCGCGGGACGCCCGTCTCGCCCGAAGGTGAGCGCGGTGTTCGCGTCGCGAGCCTGCCCGATGATCGCGGCACCGGCTCCACGCCCACGCCGCGATCCCACGATGTGCCGCCGGCCGCCGTGCCCTATCGTAGTGTCGCCACCACGCCCGTAACGGCGCCTGTACCGCCGCGCGCCGCATACGAGCCGTCGCAGCCGTCCGTGGATCCGGCTAACGGCCAGACGATCGAGGTCGTCTCGGGCGATACGCTCTTCGCGCTCTCGAAGAAGCATGGCGTGCCCGTGTCGGAGCTCATGCGTGCCAACAATCTCAAGGGCCCCCAGCTCCGCATCGGCCAGAAGCTCGTCGTGCCGTCATCCAGCGGTGGTCCGGCGCCTCGCCGCGTCGCGTCATTGCCGGGCGCGCCTATGGCAGAGCCGGCGCCGCCGCCTGCTGCGCTGCCGCCTCCGGTCGCGCCGTCTCACACAACTTCACGGCCCGAGCCGCGTCTGCCGCATCATGAGGCCGGTCCGATCGTGCCGCCGCTCGTCGAGAGCGATCCGTCAACGCCGGCTGCCACACCGGCATCCGCTCCAGCCGCGAATTCGGCACCAGCTCCGCGCATCCCCGCGGCTGGCGACGAGTCCGGCTGGACGGGCACTTATACCGTCGCGCAGGGCGACAGCCTCTACGCGGTCGCACGCAAGCACAGCGTCCGCCTCAACGAGCTGGAGCGCGTCAACAAGATCACCGACCCGCGCCGCGTGAAGCCCGGCACGGTGCTGAAGGTGCCGCGCGCAGGCGAAGTGCCGGGATTGGCCGCGGCGGCGCCGGCTACGCCGTCCGTTCAGACTGCGAGTGCGCCTGCTGATGCGCCGTCCGTCGCGCCAACTATCATCAACACGCGGACACGCACTGCGGCGCTCACGCCTGATGCAGGCGCGCCGACAGCAGGTGCTGCCACCGATGCATCACCAATACCGGCACCACCTACTCGTTCCGAGCCACCGGCTCGTGATGCGGCTGTGGCGGCGCCGCAGGCTGCGGCATCCGTCGCCAAGTTCCGCTGGCCGGCGCGCGGCAAGATCATCTCTAACTTCGGGCCGAGCAGCAGTGGCCAGAACGACGGCATCAATATCGCGCTGCCGCGTGGTGCCGACGTGCACGCCGCCGAGGCCGGCATTGTGACCTACGCGGGTGATGGCGTGCAGGGCTATGGCAATCTGCTGCTCATCCGTCACGACGGCGGTTGGATCACCGCCTATGCGCACAACGACTCCCTGAATGTGAAGTCAGGCGAGGCCGTGAAGCGTGGGCAGGTCATTGCCAAGGCCGGCGCCACGGGCAGTGTCGACACGCCCCAGCTTCGCTTCGAGATCCGCCAGGGCGTGAAGCCCGTGGATCCCGTTCAGCACCTCGAGCGCTAGCGGGTGCGATGATCGAGGAATTCGCCTGAGCCTGCGGCTTGGATCGAGCGAATTTCTCGATCTTAATCGAACTCGTAAACATGAATGCGCAGTCTCCAACCGAGAGCGAAGTTCGCTCGGGACGGCGCATCGAGGTCAAGTCGAACTTCGCACTCCGGACACTGCGCGGACGGGCGTCCGGGTGCCGTATCGGGGCAGGGCCGTCCGGTCCTGCCCCGAAGCTTTTGGGTAAACGCCTCTGCAACTCGGGGTAAAGCCCGGCGCTCTGCGCGCCCCGAGCCTCTTTCTGCGCATGGTCGGCGGGTTGCGCCCGCGGCGTCGATTTGCGACGCTTGTCCAACTTTATTTGGAATGCGGCCATGACCGACATCGCGACCCGGGTCTACAACCACGCCTGGAAGATCGATCCGATCGTACGCTCGGTGCTCGATACGGATTTCTACAAACTATTGATGGCGCAGATGATCTATCGGCGTCACCGCGATACGCGGGTGACCTTCGGGATCATCAACCGTACGGCAAGCGTGCCGCTCGCCAACCTCATCGACGAGGGGGCGCTGCGCGAGCAGCTTGATCATATCCGCTCGCTCTCGCTGAGCCGTGGCGAGTCGACTTGGCTGCGCGGCAACATGTTCTACGGCAAGCGGCAGATGTTCTCGCCGGACTTCATCGAGTGGCTCGAGGAGTTTCGCTTTCCGGCCTACCACCTCGAGCGGCGTGGCAACCAGTATGAGCTGATCTTCGAGGGCCCGTGGATCGAGACCACTATGTGGGAGATCCCGGCACTCGCCGTCATCATGGAGCTGCACAGCCGTGCGGTCACCAAGGGGCTCGGCAAGTTCGAGCTGCAGGTCCTTTACGCGCGCGCCATGACACGGGTATGGGAAAATCTTCAGCGCCTCAGCACGCTGCCCAACCTCAACATTGCGGACTTCGGCACGAGACGGCGTCACGGCTTTCTCTGGCAGGACTGGTGCGTGCAGGCGATGATCGAGGGGCTCGGCAAATCCTTTCTCGGCACGTCGAACTGCCTCATTGCCATGCGCCGCGAGGTCGAGGCGACCGGCACCAACGCACACGAGCTGCCCATGGTCTATGCGGCGCTCGCTGATGGCGACCGCGCGCTCGCCGAGGCGCCTTATGCCATCCTCGCCGACTGGCAGGACGCCTACGATGGCAACCTTCGCATCGTGCTCCCCGATACCTACGGTACGGAGAACTTCTTCGAGCGGGCGCCTGACTGGGTGGCGAAGTGGACGGGCGTGCGCGTTGACTCGGGCGATCCGATCGAGGGCGGCGAGATGGCCATCGCCTGGTGGAAGCGGCATGGCCAGGATCCCACCAAGAAGCTCGCGATCTTCTCCGACGGCCTCGACGTCGATCTCATGCATAAGATCCATCGCCACTTCCACGGCCGCATTCGCATCGGTTATGGCTGGGGCACGCTGCTCACGAACGATTTCCGCGGCCTCGGTCCCAATGGCGGACTGGACCCCTTCTCGATCGTCTGCAAGGTGATCTCGGCCAACGGCCGGCCGGCGGTGAAGATCTCCGACAACCCGACCAAGGCCGTCGGGCCGCCCGAGGAGATCGCGCGCTACCGCCGCGTATTCCGCGTCGGCACACAGGTCGCGACGCCAGTCGTCGTGTGAGCTGCGCCGGGCGCGCCGCGACAGGTTATTTCGGGCCAGCTACTTCGGAAATGTCTTGAGATAGGCGATCAGGTCCTTACGGTCCTGCTCATCACGAATGCCGGCAAAGGCCATCTTGTTGCCGGGCATGGCGGTGCGCGGATTGAGGAGATATTCCATCATCTTCTCGTCGGTCCACATCCAGCCGTCCGCACCCGCCTTCTTGTTGGCCTCGGAGTAGGCGAAGCCCTCGATGGTGCCCGCCTTGCGCCCAACGATCCCATTGAGAATCGGGCCGACCTTGTTTTTTGCGCCCTCGCCCACATCATGGCAGGCGCGGCAGCGCTTGAAGACTTCGGCGCCGTTCTCGACATCCTGCGCCGAGACCACGCTCGTGCCGAGAAGTGCGGTCGCAGCAATGGCAGACAATAGAACGGCCCGGTTCATCCTCAGCTCCCTATGGCGACCATCAGCGTGGCCTTGAGCCTCGCACACGTTTGCGCGACGCATCTTATACGCCTTGGGAGGCGCGTGCCGGGCTACGCGACCAAATGTTGCACGCAGAAAAAGGGAAGGTCAGGCGCGGCCATCGGCCTCGCGGGCTTGCGCTGTCGGTCTGCGCTTTGGGCGGCTCGACGCGACGGCCGTTTCCTTCTTAGTGGAGGCACTGGGGTTCAGGCACGGCTTGAGTAGCCGGTCGAGATCGAGGCGCTGGTTCCAGTAAGGTTCGGGGCCGTAGATCTCGCTCAGGAACTCGATAAAGACGTTGACCTTCTCGGGCATGAAGTCGCGGCAGGGATAGACCGCGTGAATCGCCACACTGTCCGAGCCGGAGTACTGCGGCAGCAGAATTTTCAGCGCGCCACTCTCGAGCTCGGGTCCAATGTCCCACGTCGAGCGCAGGCCAATGCCGAGCCCCGCAATCAACGCCTCACGCACGAACTCGAGGGAGTTCGAGCGGATATTGCCCTTGACCTTGAGCTGGTGCTCGCCGTCCGGACCATGCAGGCGCCAGTAGTCCTGGGCGCCGGCGGAGAGGCAGTTGTGGAAATCCAGATCGGCGAGAGCTGCCGGCGCGCCAAACGTCTCGATATACTTCGGCGCCGCACAAATGACGCGACGGTCGCTCGCGAGCTTGCGCTGGACGAGCGAGCTGTCGCGCAACTCGCCGATGCGTACAGCCAAGTCGAAGCCTTCGCGGATGATGTCGACGAAGTTGTCGGTGAGGTGGAAGTCGAGCTCGATCTCGGGATACTTGGCGAGGAACTGCGGCAAGTAGGGCGCGATATGGAGGCGGCTGAAGGCGGTCGGTGCCGTGACCTTGAGCACGCCGCGCGGCTTCGTGTTGCGGCGGCTGACGAAATCTTCCGCCTCGGCAATCAGGCTCAGGATGTCGACGACCCGCTTGAAGTAGCCTTCACCGGTTTCGGTCAGTGTGAGCTGGCGCGTCGTGCGCTGGAAGAGGCGCGTGCCGAGTCGCTCCTCGAGAAGGCTGACGCGCTTCGACACGACGGCGGGAGAGAGGCCCATTTCCCTTCCGGCAGCGGACATGTTGCCGGTGCGTGCGACGCGGGCAAAAATTTCGAGATCCGTAATCGCTGTCACTGCGTTGTCCCCTTAGACGCGCATCCGAGCCGCAGGATGCTCTCCCTACAGAAGAGTCCATTGGGCCCGGCAATGACCAAAGTGTGTCGGCTGAAAGAACCCATTAGAAGGAGTATTGTTCCCTAGTATTGAAAATTCGCCGGACCCGGTATTCCTGAGCTCGGCGGAGGTGCATCTTAGCGCGCAATCCGAGATCCATGCACGCGCGTTGCAGGGTCCGCATGGGCCAGTGCTATGATCAGATCTGCCGAATCTTGCTACCTCGGCGCGCGATTTGCCCTATGAGAATTCAGTCCTATTCGCGCGCCGTCCCCTGCCGAAAGGCGAAGGTCCAATGTCGATCAATGTCCTGCCGCCGCCCGATCGCACAATTACTGCGCGCCGCGACGCGATCGCCAAGGATCTCGCGCGTCTCGTCGGCACCGGCGGCGTGATCGCCGACGAGGATGGTCGGCGCGCGTTCGAGACCGATGGCCTCTCGGCCTATCGCTGCATGCCGCTTGCCGTCGTCCTCCCGCGCTCGACCGAGGAAGTCTCGCGTGTGCTCAAGTACGCGCACGAGAATAGCATCACAGTCATTCCGCGCGGCGCCGGCACGTCGCTTTGCGGCGGCGCACTGCCGTCAGAAGACGCCATTGTCATCGGCGTGTCGCGCATGAACCGCGTTCTCGACATCGATCTCGAGAACCGCACCGCGCGCGTTGAAACAGGGATCACAAATCTCGGCATCTCTGGCGCCGTGCAGCCGCACGGTTTTTTCTACGCACCGGATCCGTCGAGCCAGCTTGCGTGCACGCTCGCCGGCAACATCGCCATGAACTCGGGCGGCGCCCATTGCCTCAAGTACGGCGTGACGACCAACAACGTGCTCGGCATGAAGATGGTGCTCATCGACGGGCGCGTCGTCGAGATTGGCGGCGCGCATCTCGATGCCTCCGGCTATGATCTGCTCGGCTTGATCGTCGGCTCGGAGGGGCAATTCGGCATCGTCACCGAGGCGACAGTGCGAATTCTGCGCGCCGCGGAAGCGGCGCGACCCATGCTGCTCGGCTTCGAGTCGAGCGAGGTCGCGGGGCGCTGCGTTTCGGCGATCATCGCCTCGGGCATTATTCCCGTGGCAATCGAGTTCATGGACAAGCCGGCCATCCACGTCTGCGAGGCCTTTGCCAAGGCTGGCTATCCGCTCGATGTCGAGGCTTTGCTGATCATCGAGGTCGAAGGTTCGGAGGAGGAAATCTCGACGCTGCTCGCGCGCATCGTCGACATCGCCAAGCCCTTCAAGCCCAAGGGCGTGCGCGTCAGCCAGAGCGCAGAGGAAAGCGCTGCCATCTGGCGCGGACGCAAATCCGCCTTTGGCGCGCTCGGGCGCATCTCCGACTACTTCTGCATGGATGGCACCATACCGCTCGGACGTCTGCCCGAAGTGCTTGTCCGCATTGGCGAGATCTGCGCGGGGCACGGCCTCAAGGTCGCGAACATCTTTCATGCCGGAGACGGCAACCTGCATCCGCTGATCCTGTTCGATGCGAATGATGCTGGACAGATGCGCCGCGCCGAGGAGGCGGGCGCGGACATTCTCAAGCTGTGCGTGGAAGTCGGCGGTTGTCTCACGGGCGAGCACGGCGTGGGCGTCGAGAAGCGCGATCTCATGCCGTGCCAGTTCACGTCCGGCGAGCTGGCGCTGCAGATGCGCATCAAGACCGTGTTCGATCCGCAGTGGCTGCTCAATCCGCACAAAGTCTTCCCGCTCGGGGGCCGCGAGATCGAGCATCAGGCCTGGGAGCATTGAAAGTGTCGCAGAACGCCCGCCCGGGCAGCGAGCGCGAGCTTCAGCGCCTGATCGCGGATGCCGCCCGCGCCGAGATGCCCGTCGAGGTGCTCGGGTCCGGCACCAAGCGTGCCGTCGGCCGTCCGACGAATTCGGGGCTGACGATTACAACCGCCTCGCTCAGCGGCGTCACGCTCTACGAGCCGACCGAGCTCGTGATGGGCGCGCGCGCAGGTACGCCGCTTGCCGATATTGAGCAGCGGCTCGCGGACAAGGGCCAGATGCTCGCGTTCGAGCCGATCGATCTCGGTCCAGTGCTCGGCGCACCGGCGAAGAACGGCACGATCGGTGCCGTCTTCGCGACGAATCTCTCCGGCAGCCGCCGCGTCATCGCGGGCGGTGCGCGCGACCACCTGCTCGGGATCGAGGCCATCACCGGCGCCGGCCAATCTTTCCGCGGCGGCGGGCGCGTAATGAAGAATGTCACGGGCTACGATCTCTGCCGCGCCGTGTGCGGGAGCTGGGGCACGCTTGCGGTCATGACAGGCGTCACCTTCAAGGTTCTGCCGCGACCCGAGCGCACGGGTACACTCGTTTTTCTCGGTCTCGACGATACTTCTGCGATCGAGGCGCTGTGTGCGGCGCTCGGTACGCCGTTCGAGGTCTCGGGCGCCGTCCATCTGCAGGCGCCCCTCGCCGCGCGACTGCGTCACGCTGATCTCGCGGCGTCAAAGAAGGCCGTCACCGCCGTTCGCATCGAGACTTTTGCAAGCTCGCTTCGCTATCGCCTCGATCGCCTGAAGGAGGCGCTGGGGGCTTTTGGCGAGATCCACGAGTTCGATGACGAGAACTCGCGCGCCTTCTGGGACGAGCTGCGTCAGCTCTCGCCCTTGCAGGGCAGTGCCGCGCCGCTCTGGCGCATCTCAACGGCGCCGCGCTCGGGTCCGGCCGTCGTCGCTGCCATCGCGCGCTACATGGAATGCCGCGCATATTACGACTGGTCCGGTGGTCTCATCTGGGCGGAAGTGCTCGATACGGCCGATGCCGGCGCGGCCGATGTTCGCCGCGTGATCGCCCACCACGGAGGCCATGCGACGCTCATTCGCGCAGCGCCGGCCGTGCGCGCATCGATCGACGTGTTCCAGCCCCTCGAGCCCGACCTCGCTGCGATCACGCGCGGCATCAAAGCGGTCTTTGATCCGGCCGACATCCTCAACCGCGGGCGCATGCTCGCTGATCTCTAGGTGCTGCGCGACCATGCAAACCAACTTCACGGCCGAGCAGCTCCAGGATCCGCGGATCGCGGAAGCGGACAGTATCCTCAAGCGCTGCGTGCACTGCGGCCTCTGCACGGCGACGTGCTCGACCTACGTGATGCTGGGCGACGAGCGCGATTCGCCACGCGGGCGCATCTACCTCATGAAGGACATGTTCGAGCGCGACCTTGACGCCAGTCCCGAGGTGCAATTCCACGTCGACCGCTGTCTCTCCTGCCTTTCGTGCATGACGACCTGTCCGGGCGGCGTCGACTACATGCATCTCGTCGATCTCGCGCGTGCGCATATCGAGCAAACCGGGAAGCGCACGCTCAAGGAGCGTCTCATACGCGGTCTGCTCGCGCGCCTGATCCCTTATCCCGAGCGCTTTCGCAAGGCGCTCGCCTTTGCCCCGCTTGGCCGGCCGTTTGTCGGTCTCATGAAGCGCGCGGGGCTTCCCGAAGTCGCGGCCATGCTGGCACTGGCGCCGCGCGAGCGACTGCCCGAGGCGCGCTTCGATGGTCCAGGCACGGCTACGACGAGCGACAAGCGCCTGAAGCGTGTACTGCTGCTGGCTGGCTGCGCGCAGCAGGTCCTGCGACCTGAGATCAATGACGCGACGATCCGCCTGCTCGCGCGCAACGGCGTCGATGTGGTCGTGCCGGCGGGCGCGGGATGCTGCGGCGCGCTCGTCCACCACATGGGTCGCGAGGCCGAGGCGATCGCGCAGGCCAAGCAGAATGTGGATGCCTGGTGGAAAGTGATGGAGCGCGAGCCCGTCGATGCCATCATCATCAATGCCTCCGGCTGCGGCACGACCGTCAAGGACTATGGCCATCTTCTGCGGTACGAGCCGGCCTATGCCGAGAAGGCGGCGAAGCTCGCCGCGCTCGCGCTCGACATCACGGAATTCCTTACTCGTTTCGATCTCGGTGCGCCGCGCCGCTGGTCGAGCCTGCGCGTCGCCTACCATTCCGCGTGCTCCATGCAGCATGGCCAGCGCATCACTGGCGAGCCGAAGATCCTGCTGCGCAAGGCGGGCTTCACGGTGCTCGAGCCGCCCGAGGGGCACATCTGCTGCGGCTCGGCGGGCGTCTACAACATCCTGCAGCCCGAGCTTGCTGGTGAGCTGCGTACGCGCAAGGTCGCGAACATCGAGAGTGTGCGGCCGGATCTCGTTGCTGCCGGCAATCTCGGCTGCATCACTCAGATCGGGCTCGGCACGCAGCTGCCGATCGTGCACACGGTCGAGTTGCTCGACTGGGCTTATGGTGGCCCGGTGCCGCGCGGGCTCGAGAATTTCAAAGGCTTTGTTTCGGACGTGCCGGGTTACGTGGCCGCATAAAGAAAAGGCCGGGCAGATGCCCGGCCTTCTGGTTTCGATAGCGCCTACCGGCGATTAGTTCTTGCTCTTGTCGACCAGCGCGCCGGCCTTGATCCAGGGCATCATGGCACGCAGCTTCGCGCCGATTTCCTCGATCTGATGCGCGTCGTTGAGACGGCGCGTCGCCTTGAACTTCGGCTGGCCGGCCTTGCACTCGCGGATCCATTCGGACGTGAACACGCCGGTCTGGATGTCGTTGAGAACCTTCTTCATCTCGGCCCGCGTTTCATCGGTGATGATGCGCTTGCCCGTCGCGTACTCGCCGAACTCGGCGGTGTTCGAGATCGAGTAGTTCATGTTCGCGATGCCGCCCTCATAGATGAGGTCGACGATCAGCTTCACCTCGTGCAGGCACTCGAAGTAAGCCATCTCCGGCGCATAGCCGGCGTCGACCAGCGTCTCGAAGCCGGCGCGGATCAGCTCGACGAGACCGCCGCAGAGCACGACCTGCTCGCCGAAGAGATCGGTCTCGCACTCTTCCTTGAAGGTCGTCTCGATGATGCCGGCCTTACCGCCGCCGATCGCCGAAGCGTACGACAGGAAGAGGTCATGCGCGTTGCCGCTGCGGTCCTTGTCGATGGCAATGAGGCAGGGCACGCCACCGCCGCGCAGATACTCGGAGCGCACGGTGTGGCCGGGGCCTTTCGGTGCGACCATGCCGACGTCGATATCGTCGCGCGGCTCGATGAGGTTGAAGTGCACGTTGAGGCCGTGCGCGAACATGATCGCTGCGCCCTCTTTCATGTTCTTGTGCAGGTGGTCGCGATAGATGTCCGCCTGAAGCTCGTCGGGCGTCAGCATCATCATGACGTCGGCCCACTTGGCGGCCTCGGCGACTTCCATCACCTTGAGGTTCTCGGCCTCGGCCTTCTTGGCGCTGGCGGAGCCCTTGCGCAGCGCCACCACGAGGTTCTTCGCGCCGGAATCGCGAAGGTTGAGCGTATGGGCATGGCCCTGGCTGCCGTAGCCAATGATGGCGACCTTCTTGCTCTTGATGAGGTTGATGTCGGCATCACGATCGTAATAGACGCGCATGGGTGCTTCCCCTGGACGATACTGGGCTTTTCGGGTTGGGTTCGAATGATGGAATTCGATGGCCCGAACGCCTAGCGGCTAAAGCGGCCCTGTTGCAAGCAAAAAGGCGCCTTCCGGCGCGCGGCACGGGCCCGCATTTCCGCAGTTTACCAGAAAGAGGCCGATCCGTACGCGGCTTGTTCGTCCCCCAGCGCTGGGCCTTGACGCTTGGCCTCAGCGCTTGAGGAAATAGCCGATCGCGGCGCCGATCAGGGGCCAGAGCAGAATCTCGAGCTGCGGAATGAACTGGGCTGCGGCCTGGGTGACCGGCGGCACGAACGTGAGCGCCGCGAATATCAACGCCAGAATGAGGGAGACCGTCAGCGTCCCGGGCCCTGGCGTCCGCACCCCCTTGAGGACGAGCGAGCCGACGAAGCCGATCACGAAGACGATGACGGCGAAAAGGACCGCCCAGACGAAGATCTCGACGTTATAGCCGCCGAACTGCGGGATGGCGGGAAGGTAGCGCTTGATCTGAGGCGCAAGCACCCACGCGCCCCCGATCTGGAGAATCATGAGGATGATGTATCCGAGCATGCCGCTTTCCCCTCGATTGGGCCCTGTACCCGGGCCGCAGACCTCGCCACTGGCGCGCGACGCTAGGGGCGTCACTCCAACTGCCTCTCTAGCAGGCAGCTAGTGGGCGCGCGAGTGGGGCCCGACGATCGCTCGTGAAGTGTGGCTCGGAGGGCGCGCGATGCTGCCGAGGCGCGAGAATGGGCAGTGCAAAAACAGAAAGGCTGGAGCAAGCGGCTGCTCCAGCCTTTCCATGCGGATGTGAGGACTACGGATACGCGGAGCAGCGGAACGATGCTCAGTCGCTCGACTGCCTCGACGCCCGACGCCGTCCTATGACGCAGTACGATGTGAACACTACGGTTCGGCGGCTATTGAGAATGGATCTCGCGAGCCTCAAACCTCGGACACGAGCGATAGTGCATCGCTCGTCAGTCCTGCAGCGTTGTCCAAGTGTGTCCTGACGCGAGTGCGGGCCATCGGCACCTTGGCCGTGTGGCCGCACAATCAGGCACACCACCACACGACACGCAATACGAGGTGCGCACGTTGCAGTGCCCACCTACATGAATTGCGTGACGGCAGAATCACACGCAGCACTGCACGTTCATAGTCCGTGCGCGTTCAGCTTGTCACGAACTGAGTGCGTCGGGGGCGGGGATTGCCTCAACGTCCGTTGCGATTGAGCCGGTCGCGCAGGTTCCTGAGTGCATTGGAGCCCTGGGCCGAGGATGCCGGCGCCGCCGCAGGTGCCATGTTTCCATGGACGGCGGGCTCGGCGAGGCGCGGGCGCTGGCTGGCGCTGTCCGGCGCGGAAGGCGCCGACGCATAGCGGCGTGGTTCCACGGGTGCTGCTGGAGCGGGGCTGCGCGCCGGGGCCGCGACCTCAGGTGTGCCGGTCAGGCCCATGGCGTCGGCGAAGAGCGCTGTCTGGCTGGTCTCGGTCGCTGCCGAGCCGCTGACCGAGAGGCGCCACTTTTCCACGATCTGCTCGAGGAAGCCGGTGTCGGTGCTCGCCTGCTGCCACATGGTGGTGAACATGGCCGATGAGCTGCGCGGCATGGCGTGCTTCGGCAGGTCGTCGAAGCGGATGCGGACCGGCAGCGTCACGCCGTCGCCGAAGGCAATGGCCTCGCGCTGACCGAGCGCGGAAAGGAAGTCAAGCAGGCCGGAGCCCGTGTCCGAGATGGCCGATTTCACGATCTCCTGGTCGCGGTCATTCGACATGCGCAGCGCGAAGACGGTGTTGCACTGGGAGAGGATCGTCGGATCGATCTCAGCCGGGCGCTGGGTGACGATGCAAAGGGAGGCGCCATACTTGCGGCCTTCCTTGGCGATCTTGGCAATGGCGCGCTTGCAAGGCTCGAATCCGAGCGCGGGATTGGCCGGCACGTACCGATGTGCCTCTTCGCACACGATGGTCACCGGCACCTTGCCCTCGCCCCAGAGCGCGAAGTCGAAGGTCATGCGGCACAGCACCGAGACGACCACGTTGACGATCTCGGTCGGCAGGCCGGTCAGTTCGAGGATGGTGATCGGTTTGCTCTCGACGGGCACGCGGAAGATGCGCCCGAGGATCTGTGCCATGCCGTCATAGACGGTGAGTGAGCCGAACATGAAAGAATAGCGTGGATCGAGCGAGAGCGTCTCGATGCGTGTCTTGAGATTGCGGTAGGGGGCGATGTCGCGCTTGTTCTCGAGCTTGCCCATGCGCTCGTCGAGGAGCGAGGTGAGGTCCGAGAGGCGGTAGGGGACGGGCGTGTCGATGGTGAAGCGGCCGGCATCGAGGCGTGTCCGCGCGCTCTGGCCTTCCTTGCTGCGTCCTGAGTTATAGCGGCTCTTGGCGACCGGAATGAGCTCCTGAAGGATTTCGACCTCGTGCTTCCTCTCGGAGGGATCGCCGATCAGAACCTCGATGAGCTCCTCGAACGTGAGCAGCCAGAAGGGAAGCTGCATGTTGCGTGGCGAGATCACCTCGCCCCACTCGGGGAATGCTGGTGCGTACTCGTTGTGCGGATCGAGCAGCACGATGTGGGCCTGCGGGTTCTTCTCGAGGATGGAGCGCAGGATGAGCGCGGTCGTGCAGGATTTGCCGGTGCCGGTCGTGCCGAGCACGGCGAAGTGTTTGCCGAGCAGATCGTCGACGCGCACCATGGCCGGAATGGAGTTGTCCTGGCGCAGACAGCCGACGCGCACCGAGCGGTCGATATCGCCGCAGAAGGCCTGGTGAAGCTCCATCTTCGAGGCAACACGGACGCGGTCGCCGAGGCCCGGATACATGCTCACGCCGCGATTGAAGTTGCCGGGCGTGCCATCGTTGCCGCGCCGGAGCTCACCGACGAGGCCGAGCTCTGCGATGCGGATTTCGTTCTCGCCCTCCCGCTGCGCCGGCACCGGTACGCTGAGAGCCGAGACGATCGCGAGCACGATGGTCTCCGCCGTCTCGATGGCGAGCAGCGTGCCCATGTCCGGGCGCGTCGCCGAATCGCGCATGCGTCCGTCGCTATCGAGCAGGACAATCGCCTTGGCGCCGGTAACCGATACGATCCGGCCGATCGAGGCGTCCGCGGTCGGCGCCATCTGCTCTGTGATCTGGGACATCAGGGCCATCTATTTTGCCTCGGCTGGTGCGCTTGTGATCGGTGCGGTCGTATTGCGGTCGTGTCGGCGACGTCAGTCGCGGTCGAGTACGAGCGGTTTGGTCGGCAGGCTGACCTTCACCTCAGTTCCTTGTCCCTTTGCACTGCGGATCTCGATCGTGCCGCCGTGGAGGTCGACAAGCGCCTTGGCGATGGGCAACCCGAGGCCGGAGCCTTCGCGCCAGCGCGTCCGGCTGGCATCGGCCTGGCCGAAGGGGGCGAGAGCGACACGGATTTCCTCCTCGCTCATGCCGACGCCGGTGTCGTGGATGCTGACGACGATGTCACTGTTCGGCGCATTGGCGGCTACAACCTCGATCGAACCGCCGGGCGGCGTGAACTTGATCGCGTTGCCGAGCAGGTTGCCGAAAGTCTGGCGCAGCTTCTGCTCGTCGCCCTGGATGATCGGCAGGTCCGTGGCGATCCGGCACGCGAGATTGAGCCCGTGGTCCTTGATCGACTTGTCGAGGCTCGCGAGCGTGTCCTCGAGGGCATCGGCGACCTGGACGTCTGCGGGATCGAGCATGAAGCTGCCGCTATGCAGCTTCGAGATGTCGAGGATGTTGTTGATGACCGTGAGCAGATGGGTGGCTGCATCCTGGACGAGACGTGCGTACTCGACGACGTCCTCGTCGGAGAGCTTGCGGTGCTCGTGCTCGGTCAGGAGCTTGGAGAAGCCGAGCACGGAGTTGAGCGGCGTACGCAGCTCATGGCTCATGTTCGCAATGAACTCGGACTTGATCTTGTTGGCGAGCTGCGCTTCGAACTTGGCCGAGCGCTCAGCCTCACGGGTTCGCTGACGCAGCACCGCCTCACTGAGGCTGATGGCGTAACTGCCCATCAGGGAACTGCCCTGGCCCACTCCAATAACCGCGTTCAGCATCGCGGACGTACCCCTGAAGCATGAATGAATGCGTCGAGAATAGGACTGAGAGCATAAGCATCGGTTAATTAGCGACGATCCGTCTACGGCGAAGCTATGCGGTGCTGCACGGTGCATACCTCGTGCGGGGGCACTATATGTGCTATGGAAACAGGCAGATTGGGCGCGTTCTGGTTTACGGTGCGCTCTTACAACCTATAAGCCTGCGGGAAGCAGGCCAGGAGCGGCAATGGCGATTGATCCAGCGAAGGGAGCCGAGGGTGGCGACCTGATCGACCCGTTCGGGCGCCATGTCAGCTACCTGCGCGTGTCAGTGACGGATCGTTGCGACTTCCGCTGTGTTTACTGTATGTCCGAGCACATGACGTTCCTGCCGAAGCGGGATCTGCTGACGCTCGAAGAGCTCGACCGCCTTTGCTCGGCCTTTGTCGACCGTGGCGTCCGGAAGCTCCGGATCACCGGGGGTGAGCCACTCGTCCGCAAGAATATCCTTTGGCTTTTCGAAGCGTTGTCGCGCCATCTCAAGACCGGTGCGCTCGAGGAACTGACGCTCACCACCAACGGCAGCCAGCTTCCAAAATACGCCCAGGCATTGGCCGACTGCGGTGTCCGCCGGATCAATGTCTCGCTCGATACGCTCGATCCCGAGACCTTTCGGCGCATAACGCGCTGGGGAGATTTCGCCGGCGTCATGCAGGGTATCGAGGCGGCCGAGAAAGCGGGGCTCCAGGTCAAGATCAACGCGGTGGCGCTGAAGGGCGTCAACGAGCACGAGATCGCCGATCTCGTCCGCTTCGCCCATGGCCGCGGCGCCGATCTGACCCTGATCGAAACCATGCCTCTCGGGGACATCGATGGCGATCGCACCGACCAGTACCTGCCGCTCTCGATCGTGCGCGCCCGGCTGATGGATGCCTTTACGCTTAGCGACATTCCCTATCGCACGGGCGGACCTGCCCGCTACGTCGAGGTCGGGGAGACAGGCGGTCGGCTCGGCTTCATCACGCCTATGACTCACAACTTCTGCGAGAGCTGTAATCGCGTACGCCTTACTTGCACGGGCACGCTCTATATGTGCCTCGGCCAAGAAGATGCGGCGGACCTGAGAGCGCCACTCCGGGCTTCGGCGGACAATGCCCTTCTTCACGCGGCAATCGACGAGGCCATCTCGCGCAAGCCCAAAGGTCACGACTTCGTGATCGATCGCCGCAGCAAGCGACCGGCCGTTCAGCGGCACATGAGCGTGACCGGGGGTTAAGACGTCTCAATAGGGCGGCGTACCAGTAGCCCGACAAGCAACAAACATGTCTCCCCAGCCCTGCCAGAAGGGGCGGGAGGGAATGATCGGCTGGGGAGGCCGGGGTGAGCGAGCCGGAAGGGCGCGGAACGCGTCCGGCAGCCGACGACGGCGGAAGCGCAGCAGCAGGCAACGTCCGGGCCATCGTGGCGGTCTCGCTCGCCATGTGCTCGTTCGCCTGCGGCGATACGCTGATGAAGCTCGCCTCGCTGAGCCTGCCGACCAGCCAGCTTCTTTTCATACGCGGTGGCTTGATCTTCGTGGTCTCGCTTGGCGTCGCATTTTACCTCGGCGCGCTTCGCGAGCTTCGTCATGCCTTCGAGCGCACCATGGCTGGGCGGGTCTTGGGGGACGTCGGCGGTGGCTGGTTCTTCCAGAGTGCACTTGCCCGCATGCCCTATGCCGACCTCACCGCGATCGGCCAGCTCAGCCCCATGATGCTGACGGCGGCATCCGCCATCTTCCTCGCCGAGCGCGTCGGCTGGCGGCGCTGGACGGCGACGGCGGTCGGCCTTCTTGGCGTGCTGATTATCGTTCGCCCCGGCGGGTCCACGTTCAACTGGTGGGCGCTTGCGGGTATTGCTTCGGTGTTATGCACGACGGTTCGGGATCTCTCGACCCGCGGCATAAGCCGTCGCGTACCTGTCAGTCTGATCATGACGTTTTCGGCTGGCGGGGTCACGCTGGCGGCTCTTGCCGTGGCACCGTTCTCGAACTGGCAGTGGCCCGACCAGCTCACCATGCTGAAGCTGATGGGCGCGGGCATGTTCAGCCTCCTCGGCCAGCTTGGCGTCATCATAGGCATGCGTACGGGTGAGGTGTCAGCGGTCGTGCCTTTCCGCTATACGATCATCCTGTTCTCGATCCTCTCCGGCGTGGTCGTGTTCGGGACGTTTCCCGATGCGCTGACCATGCTCGGGATTGCGATCGTCGTCTTGGCTGGTCTCTACACCTTCTATCGGGAGCAGAAACTGCGCCGGTTGGCGGCACGATAATCCTGACTGAGCGAATAGCATGAGACTCCGGACGAGCGCGAGCCGGAGCTACGAAAAGTCGGCCTCGGCCGGCATGGGAGGTCCTGAGGTGGCGAGCGGTCCGCACCAGCAGAGCTTGCACGCGCCTGCGTCTGCGCACTTGGTGCCGCGCAACAATCTGCTGGCGATCGCAGCAGTCATCGGCGCGGGCTTCTTTCTCATTTGCTCGGATGCCTTCCTGAGAGTGGCTTCATCCGAGTTGCCTCTCGGTCAGGTCGTGGCGGGCCGCAGCATTTTCGGCTGCGCGTTGCTCGCGTTTGCCGCTTGGACGCAATCGACCTTGCGCTGGCATCCCTCGATCCTGAAACCGGCCGTTGGCCTTCGTGTGCTGGGCGAGGTCGGGGCGGCACTCTTCTTTATCGCAGCCATTCTGCGCATGCCCTTCGCAAATGCCGCCGCGATCCTGCAGTTCATTCCGCTCGTCACCACGGTCGTTGCGGCATCGCTTTTTGCCGAGCGCGTCGGCTGGCAGCGCTGGACGGCGGGTGCCATCGGTCTCGTCGGCGTGCTGCTCGTGCTGCAGCCGGGGACGAGTGGCTTCACGTGGTGGTCGCTGCTCGCAGTCGCCGCCATGCTCTGCATGTCGCTCAGGGACCTCGCTACCACGCGGATAGATCGCAGTGTACCGACGCTGCTCGTGGGTACTGTGTCGGCGGCGGGTGTCGCCGTCGGCGGCTTTGCCCTGCTGCCGTTCGCACCCTGGCAGTGGCCGTCGTTCGAAGCGACGCTGCTCGTCGCGGCGAGCGGTCTCTTCGTCGCCGCTGGCTTCTATTGCATGGTGCAGGCCATGCGTCTCGGCGAGATCTCGGCCGTTGCGCCGTTCCGCTATGGCACCATGCTTTGGGCGCTCCTTGTCGGCATCGTTGTCTGGGGCGAGGTCCCGAACCTCCTTGCCGTCGTTGGCATCCTCATCGTGGTTGCCGCGGGATTGGCCATGTTCGCCCATGAGCGTCGTCTCATGCGTGCGCGACTGGCGGGTGCACGATGACAGTCATGATGAATGTCCATGGCGATCACGCTACGTCGAACTTCCGCGCCATTGTTGCCATGCTCGTCGGACAGGCGAGCTTTACGTTCAACGATGCGCTGATGAAGCTCGCGGTCGCCAGTCTGCCCGGCGGCCAAGCGATCTTCCTGCGCGGTGTCATGGCCGTCCTCGTCTCGCTGGCGGTGTACGCCGTGGTGGGCGGCTTCAAGCGCGAACAGCTGCGCGGGCAGGCCCGCATCCTGACGCTGCGCAATATCGGCGAGATCGGCTCGACCTTCTTCTTCTTGTTCGCACTCTTCCATATGCCGATCGCGACCGCGGTCGCGATCCTGCAATTGATGCCGCTCGCCATCACGGCAGCTGCGGCACTCTTCCTCGCCGAGCCGGTAGGTTGGCGGCGTTGGCTTGCGGCCTTCGTAGGGCTTATCGGCGTAATGATCGTCATCAGACCGGGCGGCGACGACTTCAATGCGTGGTCGCTACTCGCACTCACCGCCGTGGCATTCTCCGTGCTGCGCGATCTCTCGACGCGGCACATAGGCTTTCATGTGCCGGCGATTCTGCTCGTAACGATCTCCGCGTTGACGGTCACTACGTCCGCAGCGGGCTTTGCGCTCGTCGAGACATGGATCATACCAACCCAGCGCCAGCTTCTTCTGCTGCTTGGTGCTGCGGTCTTCCTGATCAGCGGCTACTACTTCATGGTGCACGCCATGCGGCATGGCGAAGTGGCGGTCGTCTCGCCCTTCCGCTACTCGGTTATCGTCTGGGCGATCCTCGCTGGCGTTATCCTTTGGGGTGAATGGCCGGATGCTCCTGCGCTTGTCGGGACGGGTGTCGTCGTGGCGGCGGGGCTCTATACATTTATGCGCGAGCGTAAGGTCTGGCGCTCACGGCAAGGAAGGGTTCGCGAATATGAAGCACGACACGGAGCGTGAAGGGCCTCTCGCGGGGCTCAAGGTAATCGACTGTGCGACCGTGTTCGCGGGGCCGCTGTCGGCCATGGTACTCGCGGATTTCGGCGCTGACGTCGTCAAGATCGAACACCCGGACGGCGATGCACTGCGTAAGATGGGCCAATCCAAAGACGGGCATGGCCTCTGGTTCAAGGTCACCGGGCGCAACAAGCGCTGCATCGTGCTCGACCTTCATGACGACGATGGGAAGGCTGCCTTTCTAGCGCTCGTGAAGGACGCGGACGTGCTGATCGAGAACTTCCGCACGGGCACGCTCGAGCGCTGGGGGCTCGGCTGGGACGTGCTCTCGGCACTGAACCCGCGCCTCGTCATGCTTCGAGTGACAGGCTTCGGCCAGACAGGGCCTTACCGTCATCGCGCGGGCTTCGGCACGATCGCGGAGGCTTTCTCCGGCTTCGCGCACATCACGGGTGAGGCGAGCGGTCCGCCGACGCTGCCACCCTTTGGTCTCGCTGACGGCGTCGCCGCCTATCATGGCGCATTCGCCGTCATGTTCGCGATCTACGAGCGCGATGTGCAGGGGAGCGGCAAGGGGCAGGTCATCGATCTCTCGCTGTACGAGCCGCTCTTCTCGCTGCTCGGCGGCCAGACTTCGACCTACGATCAGCTCGGGATCATCCAGAGTCGTTCCGGTAACCGCTCTGCGAACAATTCCCCGCGCAATGCCTACGTGACCAAGGACGGGCGCTGGGTCTCGCTCTCGGCAGCGGCACCGAGCATCACGCGTCGGGTGCTCGAGCTGACGGGCGGGCCGGGGACGGCGGATGATCCGCGTTTCCGCACGAATGCCGATCGCGTGCGCCACGTCGAGGAGGTGGACGCTATCGTCGGTGGGTGGATTGCGAAACACACCCTCACGGAAGTGCTCGATGCCTTCGAGAAGGCCGAAGCTGCGATCGGTCCGGTCTACGACATTGCGCAGATCTGCGAAGATCCGCAGTATCTCGCGCGCGAGAGCGTCACCACGGTCTCCGATGCTGATCTCGGACCGCTCAAGATGCAGAACGTATTCCCGCGCATGCTGCGCACGCCGGGACGCATCAAGCATGCCGGCCCGCGCATCGGCGAGCACCAGCGCGAGGTTCTCGACGAGCTCGTCGAGCGGGGCTTGCCGGCCGAGGTCGCGGCGCGCCTGAGGGCTAAAACTGCCGGCAACGGCTGAGGGACGCCTCTGCAACTCAGCTGCGGCCTGATCGCGCCCTTGACGTTTGTGGGCGCCCCCCGATCTATTCTCTGCGCACATGGCCCATGTCGGCCATGCGGCAGCAGAACAAGGACGCTTCTTGCCCTTTTCCTCGGTCACCCAGGCGACCGGCGCGGCGCTTCGCGAAGCCTCGGGCTATCTCGTCGATCTCGTGACGCCGACCGTGCGGCTCGGCGTGACGGGGCTCGCGCGCTCGGGAAAGACGGTCTTCATTGCCGGGCTCGTGCGCAACCTGACGCTCGGTGGGCGCTTGCCGTTCTTTTCGGTTGCGAGTGAGCAGCGGCTCATCCGTGCCTATCTCGAACCGCAGCCCGACGACAGCGTGCCGCGCTTTTCCTACGAGGAGCATCTGGCGGCCCTCTCGCGCGATCCGCCTGTGTGGCCCGAGAGTACGCGGCGCATCAGCCAGCTCCGCGTGACCATCGAGTATGCCTCGGCGAGTGCCATCCGCCGCACGCTCCTGCCGAACCGCCTGCATCTCGATATCGTCGATTATCCCGGCGAGTGGCTCATCGACCTGCCGATGATGGCGCAAAGCTATGCGGCGTGGTCGGCGGAGGCCATGTCGCTCGCATCGGCGCCGCGTCGTACCGCGGCCGCTGCAGGCTTTCTCTCTTTCGTACGTGGCCTCGGTCCCGATGCGCCGCAAGACGAGCAGGCGGCTATCCGTGGCGCTCGTCTCTTCACCGACTATCTCATGGCTGCGCGCGCCGCCGATCCGACGCTCTCGATCACAGGGCCTGGTCACTTTCTCCTGCCGGGCGATCTCGAAGGCTCGCCACTGCTGACGTTCTTCCCGCTGCCACCAGATGGTGAGCAGGGCACGCGGAGCGGTCTCGCGCAGATGCTGGAGCGGCGCTTTGAATCCTACAAGGCGCACGTGGTCAGGCCCTTTTTTCGCGATCACTTCAGCCGGCTCGATCGCCAGATCGTGCTCGTCGATGTGCTCTCCGCTCTCAACAGTGGCCCGGATGGCATCGCCGATCTCGAAGCGACATTGACGTCGGTGCTCGGTGCCTTCCGCCCGGGACGCGCGAGCTGGCTTGGCCAGCTCTTCTCGCCGCGCATTGACCGCATTGCCTTTGCGGCGACCAAGGCCGATCATCTGCACAGCGCCAATCACGATCGCCTGGAGGCCATTCTCGGTGCGCTGACGGCGCGCGCGGAAGCGCGTGCGGCGAGTGCCGGCGCCGACATCAAGGCCCTGGCTATCGCAGCGTTGCGCGCGACCAAAGAGGGCGAGGTCGCGCGCGAAGGCCAGCGCCTACCTTGCATCATCGGTACGCCGCTCGCGGGCGAGAAGATCGGCGGTGAGGTTTTCGACGGCAAGCGCTCAGCAGCAGTCTTTCCTGGCGATCTGCCGCCGCCCGAAGTTGTGACTGGCGAACCATCCGGCAGTTTCAAGCGCGACGTGCATGTCGTGCGATTTGCGCCACCGCGGATCATCACCGAGTCGCCTTCCGGTCTCGTCGCGCCATGGCCGCACGTGCGCCTCGATCGTGCGCTCGAGTTCCTCATCGGAGATCATCTCGTGTGATGGCTGCCAACTCCGATCCCCGCCGCCCACGTGCCTTCTCGCCCACCGAGGCCGAGATCATCGAGCCTGCGGCACCGCAAGCCGAGCCCGCGCGTGAAGGCGTGCCACCCCAGCCCACGCTACCGGCCGGCCTGCAACTTCCGACGTTCGACGACATCGGCCGTGGCATCCGCTGGGGCACATGGCTTCTGTCGGCCATGGGTGCGCTCGCCAGCATCGCTTTCGGCGTCTGGTTCTCGCGCTTCGTGTCGGTAGCAGTTGCGCGCGAGGATTGGATCGGCTGGATCTCTTTCGGTCTTGCCGTCGTGATCGTCGTGACGCTGCTCATGCTGGTCCTGCGCGAGCTCGTCGGCTTCGTGCGCCTGCGTCGCCTCGGGAAGATCAGGTCCGCGGCCGAGAAGGCGCTGCGCGAGCGCAATGTGAGCGAGGAGCGCGAGACCATTCAGACGATTCGCCGCCTGCTCGCGGGCCGCGCGGAACTGCGCTGGCATCTCGCACGCCTCGACGAGCACGCGCGCGATGTCCGCGATCCCGGCGATCTCATGCGCCTGGCCGATCGCGATCTCATGCTCGTTATCGACGGCGAGGCGCGCCGGCTCGTCGCCAAGGCGGCAAAACGCGTGACGGTGGTCACCGCGATCAGCCCGGCCGCATTCGTCTCTGTCGGCTATGTGCTGATCGAGAACCTGCGCCTCCTGCGCAATCTCGCGGGTCTATACGGCGGCCGACCCGGCTTTGCCGGCACCGCGCGGCTCGCGCGCATGGTGGTGACGCACATCATTGCGACCGGGAGCATCGCTCTCACCGACGACCTCATCGGCCAGTTCCTCGGCCAGGATCTGCTGCGTCGCGTGTCGCGACGGCTCGGCGAAGGCGTGTTCAACGGCGCCTTGACGGCGCGCATTGGTGCCGCGGCCGTCGAGGTGACGCGGCCACTGCCTTTCATCGAAGCCCCGCCTGTCCGCGTCCGCGATTTTCTCGGCGAGCTCATGCGGCGCGCGCCTGGGGCGGATGCCGGTGCCGAAAAAGCGCCGCCCCCAGGCTAAGCGGCTGTGATCGGCTCGGGCGCCGCCTTACCGCGGATCATGTCGGAGGCCTTGTCGGCAATCATCATGGTGCCCGCGTTGAGGTTCGCAGACAGCATCGTCGGCATGATCGAGGCATCCACGACGCGCAGGCCTTCGAGCCCGCGCACGCGCAACTGATCGTCGACGACGGCCAGAGGATCGCTCGCCGGCCCCATGCGGCAGGTGCCTGCAGGATGGAAGGTCGTCGTACCACGCTCTTTGGCCGCGCCGAGCAGTTCGTCGTCGCTCTGGACGCTGGGACCCGGAAAATCCTCGCGCTCGAAATAGGGCTGAAGCGGCCGGCTCTGCAGGAGCCCGCGCGCAAGCTTCATGGCGCGAAGGAGCACCCGACGATCAATCTCTTCAGCAAGATAGTTCGGGTTGATGATGGGCGCGTCGAAGGGATCGGCGGAGCGCGCCCGAACCGTGCCACGGCTCTCCGGACGCTGCTGCCAGGAGGCGACGGTCATGCCGGGCTCGCGCTCGAGCTGGCCCTGAACGCCTTCCATGTAACTAGCCGGCGTGAAAGTGAACTGCATGTCGGAACTCTCGGCCGTCTCGCCGGAGTGCCAGAAGCCGTAGACCAGGGTCGGGCTTAGCGCGAGGATGCCCTTGCGCTGGAAAGCCCACTTGGCGACCTCTGTCGCGAGCTTGAGCCCGCGTGTGCGCTCGTTGATCGTCTCGATGTTCTTCACGCGTGCGGCAAAGCGCGGCGCGTAGTGATCCCTAAGGTTCTCGCCGACGCCCGCAAGAGCGTGGCGTACCTCGATGCCGAGGCTGTTGAGGAGCTGGGGCGGACCGATACCTGAAATCTGCAGGATCTGCGGTGAATTGTACGAGCCGCCGCAGAGGATCACCTCGCGCGTTGCCTTGAGCGTGTGCTGCGCGCCGTTCCGCCCGCCCTTGCGATAGGTGACGCCGGTTGCGCGGCGCCCATCGAGGTCGATGCGTGTCACGTGCACGCCCGTCCGAACATCCAGGTTCGGACGCTTCATGGCCGGATGCAGGAATGCGCGCGCGGCACTCACGCGCCGGCCGTTGTAAATCGTGCGCTGGGCATAGGAAACGCCCTCCTGGATGCGGCCGTTGTAGTCGGGATTGCGCGGAATACCGGCCTCCACGCAGCCCTGGATGAAGGCCTCACAAAGCGGATGGCGATAGTCGATGTCGGTGACCGTCAGCGCGCCGTCGCGGCCGCGATACGTGGCGTCGCCATCGCCGATGCGCCGCTCCAGGCGCTTGAAATAGGGGAGCACGTCGGCATAGCCCCACCCGCGGTTCCCGTATTGGGCCCAGGTATTGTAGTCGCCGCGCTGGCCGCGATTGTAGACATGGCCGTTGATCGAGCTCGAGCCGCCGAGCGTCTTGCCGCGCGGAGCGAAGATGCGGCGGCCTCCGGTCCATTCGCTCGGCTCCATGTCGTAGAGCCAATTCACGCGCTTATCGTAGAATGTCTTGATAAATCCAGCGGGAATATGGATGTACGGATGCCAGTCCGAAGGGCCGGCCTCGAGAACTGCGACGCGAGTACCCTGATCCTCGCTAAGCCGGTTTGCGAGCACGGACCCGGCAGAGCCGGCGCCGACGATGACGTAGTCGAACGTCTCCAATTCCCCCTCCCAGACATTCCAGGCGCCGAACGTGGGCGTTGGAGCGCAGGTGCACGAGCAGGCGCCACGTCGTCAAGACCGCCTATGAAGTCGACGGGAGAACTGCGGGTCAGGCATGACAATGAGGCTTGGCCCGCGTGCATTGATCTATCCACTACAATCTAAAATCGCATAAAATCATTATGCAATCAGTGATTGTGGAGATAGTCGTGTCATGATGGCAACGTTCGCGTGTCGCCAATGCATCAGCGGGGGTTTTACGGGGATTTGAGGACGCGATCGGGACCTCGAAATGCGAGTCCTCTCTCGTCTTATGCTTCGGCCAACGGGATGGAGGCGGGAGCGATCCCAATGCCAAGAAAAAGCCCAAGTTCCGGCACTTTTCCGCTCATCCTGGGCCGCTCCACCGCGGGAGACGCGCAGGGTCCAGGCTCACGAAGAGGAGGCCAATTGGCAAGCTCACACGTAGTCCACGGCTTATTCCTGCAAATTGCAAAGCGGATGGAGAGAAACCCTCGTGTTCCAAGCATATTTACATCGGATATGATCGCCATGGCTGAAGAAGCCTGAATTTCTAAGCCATTGGTGCCATTACATAAACAGTAAGATTGAGAATCCTATTCAAATGCACGCACTGCGTGTATGTGCCGGATTCGCCACTAGAGGCATCGAAACGGCTCATTTCCGGGCATTTACTGTTTACCGCTCAGAGGGCCCTGAGCTACTTCTTAACCACCGGCAAGGGGTCGATGGCCGTATCTGTGGCAATCGAAGGGATCGGCCAGCGACGGTCTCGCGTCGATAGTGGCGTGAAGTAGCGTTAGCGAAATGGAGTGGTGTCATATGTATGGGGGACTGTTGAAATCAGCTAGCGCGCTGGCGATCGTCGCTGCCGCTGGCTTTTATGGCGTAAGCCCCGCCTCGGCCGCCGATCTCGGCGGCGACTGCTGCGCCGACCTCGAGGAGCGGGTTGCTGAACTCGAGGCAACGACTGTTCGCAAGGGTACCCGCAAGGTCTCGGTCACGCTCTCGGGCCAGATTTCGCAGGAAGGCGCCAACACCTCGAACTCGCGCTGGCGCTTCCTTGGCTCGGCCAAGATCTCGCCCGAGGTGACCGCGGGCTTCCTCTACGAGCTGCAGGCGTATGCCAGCAACACGAGCGCTGCGAACCAGACGCACGGCGGTGACGACCTCGGTGGGGCGCTGTTCGGCGGTGGTGCCAACGCCCTCCGTGAAGCCATGGCATGGATCGAGCACAGCCGCCTCGGCCGCGTATCTATCGGCCACGGTTCTAACTTCGCCAACAACTCGATCCTCGTCGACCTGTCCGGCAAGGGCATGGCGGCATCGAACGGCGTGTTCCTGCATGGGGGAAGCGGCTTCTTCATCGCTGACTCTGGTGGCAGCTATGCGAACGCCACATGGAACCAGTTCCTCCAGGGCGCTTCGGGTGAGGACTGGCTGAACACCCGCAACGAGCACATCCAGTACCGCACCCCGACGATTGCCGGCTTCACGCTCGGTGCCTCGATCGGTGAGGACAACTACTGGGATGTGGGCATCCGCTATGCTGGCGAATTCAATGGTGTCCGCATTGCTGCCAACGTCGCGTACTCGGTCACTGGTGATTTCAATGCCGGCTCAAGCAGCACCGCGGGCAACTTCGCCAACCTGACCTGCGTCACGAACTGCGATAAGGAAGTCACACAGCTTGCGGGTTCGGCCTCGATCCGTCACATGCCGACGGGCCTGTTCTTCACGGGCGCCGCTGGTTGGCGCGAGACTGACAATACGGACGTCACCATTAGCGGCGTAACGAGCACGGTTAGCTTCGACTCGAGCTTCTACTACCTCTCGGCTGGTATTGCCCGGAACTACTTCGGTCTCGGCGATACGGTGGTTTACGGTGAGTTCAGCGAGTGGAAGGGCGTTGGCCAGAGCACGTTCGGCCTTAATGCCGAGGATACCACGCTGCAGCATTGGGGTGTTGGCATCGTCCAGCACGTCGACGCAGCGGCCATGGAACTCTTTGTGGCTTACAAGAACTTCTCTCTGAAGGACACTCCGTTGCTTGGCGCCGGCGCGATCAACGCCCTCGACGCCGAGGATATCCACGTCGTGACGGCTGGTACCCGCATCCGCTTCTGATCTGAACCGGATCGAGACGAGCAGATTAGGAAAGGGTCGCCTTCGGGGCGGCCCTTTCTCGCGAGAAAGGGTCTCACGCACTGACGAAGATCCGCTGGCTATGCGCGGCCTGCACGACCGTCACCCGCCGCGGGCGCTTCGACCCTTGCGCCGCCTCCCGGCCTGAGCTACCACCCCATAGAGACGAAGATGCTGCGGGCGCGATTCCGACGTGCCCCTGATAGAGCCGTGGCTCAGCCAGCCACTCGGGGCGGACCGATGCCTGAACTGCTGATGGACTATCTGCCGATCGCCGTCTTCATCGGCGTCGCGCTGTTTATTGGCTTGGCGCTCATGATCGCGCCGTTCCTGGTTGCCGTCCGCAATCCTGATCCCGAGAAAGTCTCGGCCTACGAGTGCGGCTTCAATGCCTTCGACGACGCGCGCATGAAATTCGACGTGCGCTTCTATCTCGTCGCCATCCTCTTCATCATCTTCGATCTCGAAGTGGCCTTTCTCTTTCCCTGGGCTGTCGCCTTCAAGGAAACCGGCGCCTTCGGCTTCTGGTCGATGATGATCTTCCTCGGCGTGCTCACGGTCGGCTTCATCTACGAGTGGCGCAAAGGAGCGCTGGAATGGGATTGATCACGCCGCCAGTGCCGGTTTTCGACAAGCCGCGCGAGGGTGCCGGTGGCATCGTGAAACCCGGTGACCGTGGTTTCACGGAGCTCTCCAACGAGCTCGCCGACAAAGGCTTCCTCGTCACCACGACAGACGATCTCATCAACTGGGCGCGCACGGGCTCGCTCATGTGGATGACGTTCGGCCTCGCCTGCTGCGCCGTCGAGATGATGCAGGCCTCGATGCCGCGCTACGACGTCGAGCGCTTCGGCTTTGCCCCGCGCGCCTCGCCCCGCCAGTCCGACGTGATGATCGTCGCTGGCACGCTCACCAATAAGATGGCGCCGGCGCTGCGCAAGGTCTACGACCAGATGCCGGAGCCGCGCTACGTGATCTCCATGGGCTCGTGTGCCAATGGCGGCGGCTACTATCACTACAGCTACGCCGTCGTGCGCGGCTGTGACCGCATCGTGCCCGTCGACATCTACGTGCCGGGCTGCCCGCCGACGGCCGAGGCCCTCGTGTACGGCATTCTGCTGCTGCAGAAGAAGATCCGGCGCACCGGAACGATCGAGCGGTAGGATCGACATGCAGACGCCCTTCGAGAGCCTCGACGAGCTCAGGGAGCACATTGCCGCCGGTCTCGGCGACAGGCTCGCAGACGCAAGCATCACCTATGGCGAGCTGACGCTCGTCGTGCCGCGCGAGCAGATCGTGTCCGTGTTGACGTACCTGCGCGACAACGGTCGCTGCCAGTTCGAGGTGCTGATCGATATCTGCGGCGTCGACTATCCTGCGCGCGAACGGCGCTTCGATGTCGTGTATCACCTGCTCTCGGTGCGCCAGAACCAGCGTATCCGCGTCAAGCTCGAGACCGACGAGACCGCGCTCGTGCCGAGCGTCGTCGGCGTTTTTCCGGCTGCCAACTGGTACGAGCGCGAGGCTTACGACATGTACGGCATGCCCTTCTCGGGGCATCCGGACCTGCGCCGCCTGCTGACCGACTATGGCTTCGAGGGCTATCCCCTGCGGAAGGACTTCCCTCTCACGGGCTATGTCGAGGTGCGCTACGACGACGAGCTGAAGCGCGTCGTCTATGATCGCGTGCGGCTGACGCAGGAGTTCCGCAACTTCGATTTCGAGAGTCCCTGGGAAGGCGTGGACTACGTCCTTCCCGGCGATGAGAAGGCGGCCGCGCCGCCGCCGGCCCCACCACCCCCGCCGGCCAAGTCCTGAGCACTCACTGCGCGCTCGTGGTCTAAGCCACTGCCGCCGTGCGCGCGTCGACCTTGATCATGTCGGCGGCCTTCTCCGCGATCATGATCGTCGGCGCGTTGGTGTTCCCCGAGATCAGGTTCGGCATGATCGAAGCGTCGATCACGCGCAAACCCCCGATGCCGCGCACGCGCAGGCGGCTGTCGACCACCGCGGCGGCATCGTTGCCCATCTTGCAGGTGCCGCAGGGATGGAAGACCGTGGTGCCGCGCTCCCTGGCGAACGCCATGAAGTCCTCGTCGCTCACGCACTCCGGACCCGGGTACACCTCGCGGCGCACGAGCGGCTTGAAGGCTGCCTGTTCGGAGATGCGTCGCGCGAGCTTGAGGCCGGCGAGCGTGACGCGCTGGTCGCTCTCGGCAGCAAGATAGTTTGCGATGATCGACGGGTGCTGCTTCGGGTCGGGCGAGACGATGTGCTGATGGCCGCGGCTGTCAGGGCGCAACACGCAGATAGTCGAGGAGATGCCGGGGTAGGTGTGCAGGCCCTTTCCGGGCGCGTCGGCGGAAAACGGGATGAAGTGGAACTGGATGTCGGGCTCGTCGAGCTCGGGCGACGACTTCGCGAACACGCCGGCGACGGCGGCGCCGTTGGCCAGGATGCCGCTCCGGTTGAATGCATACTCGAGGCCGGTCTTCATTTGCAGCAGCTTGCTGTGCCAGACCGCGTTGAGGCTGTAGGGCGCTTCGGTCACTTCGTAGACTGAGCGCACCTGATAGTGATCCTGCAGGTTCTCGCCGACGCCCTTGAGCTCGTGGCGCACGGGTATGCCGACCTTCTGCAGCACCTCGCCCTGGCCGATGCCTGAAAGCTCGAGAATCTGCGGGCTGCCGATGGCACCTGCCGCCAGCAGCACCTCGCGTCGCGCCTTGATGAAGCGCTTCTCGCCACCGACGGAGAACCGCACGCCCGAGGCGCGCCTCTCGTCGAGCGCTATGCTCTCCACCTCGGCGTGCGTGATGATGCGTAGGTTCGGTCGGTTGGCTGCGTCACGCAGATAGGTGACTGCGGTCGAGCCGCGGCGGCCATCCCGGATCGTGTACTGGTAGTAGCCGGCACCTTCCTGGGATTTGCCGTTGAAGTCGTCGGTCGGCGGGATGCCCGCCTCGACGCATGCCGCGACGAAAGCGGCGCAGAGCGGCGTTTCCATGCGCATGTCGGTGACGGAGAGCGGCCCGCCACTGCCATGGAGGTCGTCGGCGCCGCGCTCCTGGTTCTCGGCGCGCTTGAAGTAGGGCAACACGTCCTCGTAGGACCAGCCGACGTTGCCGAGCTGACGCCACACGTCATAGTCACGCGCCTGACCGCGGATATAGACGAGGCCGTTGATGGCACTGGAGCCGCCGAGCACGCGCCCGCGTGGCCAGGGGACATAGCGTCCACCGAGATGTGGCTCAGGCCCCGCCGCGTACTGCCAAGTGACGTCCGGATTGTACATCGTCCGGAAGTAGCCGCCGGGGATGTGGATCCACGGGTTGGTGTCTTTGCCACCGGCTTCCAGCAGCGCCACCGTAACCCCTGCCTGCTCGCTCAGGCGATTGGCGAGCACGCAGCCCGCCGAGCCGGCCCCCACGATGACGTAGTCGTAACTGCCCTCGTCTTTCCCAACCG